>Ga0194053_10000249_pt1 | contig 41246 bp, 26 predicted proteins | sample SepL228m_MetaG_FD_161684 | JGI IMG/M metagenome (GOLD analysis project Ga0194053, IMG submission 161684) | Anoxic zone freshwater microbial communities from boreal shield lake in IISD Experimental Lakes Area, Ontario, Canada - Sep2016-L227-8m | ecosystem: Environmental > Aquatic > Freshwater >... | reverse complement strand
TGTTATAAACACTCCGCAGATATATAACATCATTATTTATAGAAGCTGCTAATGCCATACCATAAGCGGCTGTTATACCTATTAATGGGGCACCACGTACTGCCAGAGTGCGAATCGCATCAGCAACAGTATCCACACCAATACAATCAATATATACTTCGTCTGCAGGCAATGCGCGCTGATCTAAAATCTTTAATACACCATCGCACCAAATTACTGGAATTATTTCATTATTCACATTTATCTCCATCCGTTCAAGATTTTATATGAAAATTACAGATAATGAAAGAAGAGTTCCACAATAATTATTGTGGAACTCTTTTAAACAATATTCATTCAGATTATTATTCAGGGTCATCCGGTCCATTAACATTTTCACCTTCTGAGGAAGAAAATGAAACATTAAGATTATGCATTAAAGCGGATACTATACGACTTTTCTTATCGTTATTTGCCGGTAAATCTCCACCAGCTATTTTCAGATTGTTAAGCAGTAATCCGCCATTTCCGCGCGGATATTTAACTAAACCGCCAACAGAATCAAGCGGTACTATTTTTCCACCATCCATCCAATCTGGCAATTTCCTGTTAATTTGTACAATATCAATCCCCGCCATTCCGCTCCACCCTTTACGGCGATAACTTTTTAACACTAATGATATCTCTTTTGCTTTTACATTATTACAATCTAACGATGTCATATCACGATTATCCGGCAATAACATGGTTCCAATTTTTTTACCGTCAGCGTTAATATCAAGATTTTCAATTGAATTATAATTAGTATTATTCCAAACTTTTATGTTGTTTATTTCCATCGGGTATGGCAGTTTAAATGTATGAATAGTTTTTCCTTCGGCAGGTATATCACCCCATAATCCGCCAAATTGATTTACATACATCCAAAAATCAGCATTTCGTAAACCATTAACCATTGCAATTGAACCGGAAGGTCCAAAAGAATAGTTTGGATTATATGGTCCAAACGTGAACGGTGCTATATCAGTACCGCTATCAATGCATCCGGTAAATATGTCAGCAGACAATCTTTTCAGGTTCATCCATTCAGCAATAACAACACTTGAACTCATGCTAAAATCAGAACTATCCATACCGTCAGTAAGTTTATCTCGATTTAACCCTACGCGTTCAACTCTAAACTCTCTGTAAACATGCTTCGTATCCAAAATATTATTATATGCATCTACGGAATTTGGCTCCAAACCCCAAACCATTATCCAACCACCGCTATTCATATATTTTTTCACGACATCAGCATTGTCACTTAAAATACTTAAATTTTCTTTAGTACCGCTAACTATAATAAAAGGTGCTGCTTTGCTATCTGCTATAGCTTCTTCCAACTGCAAATCTTCACGCAACTGACACCCAATATCTTTTAATTTCTTTTCAATGCCACTCTTTTTAGTTGCATACACTAATACTTTTATAGCTGATGCTAATTTATATTCAGCAGCTTTATTTATCATGTTATTAAGCAATATACCTGCAGCAGGTTCAATCTCAATTTTTTCATTTATCAGCATTTGAGATGCCACTATTATACCTTTGCCGCATGGCATTTCCACTAATGCACATCGATCTATTCCTGGAGGACCGCCAACAATCCAACCGATAGCTTGTGCTGAAGGTTTTTTCCATGGGTTTATTGCTGTCGGACCAAATCCACGCCAATTTGATAAATCCTGCATTTTCAATCCTTTAAACAATGCATTCGAGATACCTTCCGCGTATGTAAAATACAATTTTGATTTTTTATCAACTTCCAGATTGTATGGCAAGTCAACACCTTGCAAAGGAGTATCCTGTTCCAAAGAAATAACTCTACCACCTTCACGCGCAAAGGCAATAATTGATTTCATATCACCTTTATATCTCGGTGCAATCATCATCAAATTATTATAATCTTTGGCTTTGCCAGCATCAGGAATTAAAGTTGTATTCAAACCTAATTTCTGCATTTTATCAGCAAATGTATTATCATTACCGACAATATAAACCGGCTTTCCATAATCTAATTTATTAATGTGCGGAAATAACGCGTATTCCTTAATATCTTTAAATGGCTTACTGCCAGGTTGTGTTACTTCGAGAATTAACTGCATATCAGTTCTTACTGTAACAACTGGCAATTTATCGACTATTTTCATCTCCTGGGCAAACCCCGGTTCCAGATTAAATACTTTACTGCCGCCCGCCACTTTCTTGCCTTCCAACATCCATTGCCAGGTAAATGTAACTGGATCAGCTTTCAATGTATCGTTAAATACCTTAACCGTAATCTCAGTAGCCTCACCACTGAAGAAACTTGTAGAATATTCACGGGTGAATGCCGCTAATGATGACATCGAGTTCCAGCAAGCTTCAGCACCATCCTGAGTCACCCAGGGGAATATCATTGCCACATCATTCCAGCGATATCTCTCGAAAATATACTTAACATACTTTGCATAAGCGTTTAATGCTTCCGTCCTATCTTCAGCAGCTTTTTCACCACCTATCCAGGCATGGTCAACATTATTCCCGGCAAAATAAGCAATTTCACCGCAACAATATGGTCTTTTACCATCCCATAACCAACGCGAACCAGTTGCGATATCATTACCTTTTTGTGCGTTAGGGTCTATCGTATAACCGGCAGTATTAACAGCAACACCATCAATAGACCGTGCATTATCACCGAAAAAACCATCTTCTGCATAATGGGTATTGCAAATATCAGCATACTGGTCTTTTAACGCACCGGCACCATCAAGCATTGAAGGACGAGTCGGATCAAGGTTGCGAGCGACATCAATAAGATATTTTTTCGCTCTGTCTTCCATTAAGTCCAACTGTCCACCATAAGCCAATCTTGCTTCAACAAACATCAATTCATTTTCTAAACTATATGTAATTATTGATGGGTGATTTTTATATGCTTTAATTACCTGTTCAATATGCAGTTTACAATTTTCCCAAAATTCAATTTTAGTCTCATTATGTGTAATTCCCATACCATCAATCATGGTAGATAATCTAACAGGAATACCGTGTTTATCTGTCCAATCAAGCTGGTTGCGCCGCGCACCGAGTTTTGATGATAATCCCAGGTCTGCGCTCATTCTTTCAAATCTATTACCAGATTTCCTGAAATTATCCAGCATTTCTTGTTCAGTTTTTCCTTCCAAACCACCCAGCAAGTTCCAGGAATTTCGTCTTATCCCATTAATTCTAATAAATTTTCCGTCAATAGTTATTTCTCGGAATCCGAAAGGAGTATCGCGCCATTCAGTCGGTTTTCCATTAACAGTAATATAAGTCCTTAACCTATACATATTAGCCGGGTCATCTTCAGGCCACCATAATTTCGGGTTATCCCATGCTGCCGTCAAATTTGCGACTTTGCTTTCACCAGATTTCAGTTTAAGAGATATTGCTGGTAATTCTTTCTCAACAGCACCTGTTTTATCAAAAATTGCTTCACCACGAATAGTTACATCCGCATCAGTGTTAAGAGTGTTAACTAAATTAACATCTGCATCGATTCGCTTATTTTTCACACTTGTTTTGATAAAATAATCTTCAGGGAATACCGGAGAACTAATTACCATGCTAACTGCATCAGTTATCCCGCACTTTGTACCATCTGCATCGCCTTTTGTCGAAGGATAGAACGGTCCCAATGAACGCACATATTTTGAAACAAATGATTCCGGCATATTTCTTATGCTATCAATCGGTTCATCTCCCCTGTCTAATCCATAATAATAATCTTTTATACCAACGCAAATCTCATTTATTTGCCCGGGTTTAATTGCTTTTGATATATCAATTAGCCATTGAACCCTGGTGCTTTTCTGGCATCCTATATACTGACCATTTACAACAACACTTGCAATCCAGTTAGTTCCAGTAAAATCGAGTTGAAATGATTTACCTTTAAATTGTTCAGGAACATCGATCCTGCATTTATACCAGACACGATGAGCATAATTTAATTCCGGCAAGCTATAAATATCTGAAGGTACTTTTATACCACGCCAAACAGGATTTTTGGGAAGCTCTTTTATCGGTTCAAACCTATTTTTCATCATATCCATATCATCATCGCGGCATATTTGCCATAATCCCCATAAAGATATGGTTGTTCGTTCAGTTGGATCAGTTTTATTCTCAGTATATTTGAAGATATTATTAGCCGCTTCAATATCTTGTTTACCATTTGGCACTTCACCCGGTTTCAAGTTTGCGCTTGGCAGCCAATCACCTTGTACAAATGCTATAACATCAATAGATAAGCATAATCGATCTTTATTCGGTTCAGCGATAATTTCTAATTCATGCTTTCCGGCTGTAAGGTTAACTTTCCCTGCGTTAAGCCAACCCGCTTCACACCACATGCTGAGTTCTGTCATATCCCGAGTTAATTGAGTCGGTTTTATTTCATTCCATTCACCTTCGTCTATTCTCCAGCGATAAAATGGACGGACAAATTCAAACCCTAACCTCATCCAAAGATTATAATCACCCGGTTTTGCCACATCTATTTTATAAGTTAATTCAAAAGTCTTCTCTGCATCAGGATTATCACCGGGATTAAAACTCATCCATTTTCCGCCGCTTAATGTTGGACCTTCAGCGGTATTGAGAGGAAATGTCGCAGCATCAGCAGTTTCAGCTTCACGCCAAATATATGTATTCTCTGCAAAAACTACAGAAAACGAAAATAATATAAATAAAAATAAATAAAATAGTTTCATAATGGTCCTCTTTATTATGGACATAATGCTGTGGTAAAACTATACTTCAACTACCTTTACTTTGACAATAGATATTACTTAATGTTTCATAAAAACAACTAAACGATTAAGAGAGAGTTTGTAACTTTATTTAAAATCTATACTTTTATATGAAACAACTGTGTAAGATTTACGTCAAATAATATAGTTAGTTCTGAAATGGGTAATAACATGAGAATCCAAATATTAATTGCCATATTTATCATATCTGCCAGTGTAATATTCGCAGCAATATTACCTGTTGGTAAAGGTATTGGATTGCAAGGCGATTATTATAATGGTATTCAATTAGTTGAACCACCTTTGATGACCCGTACCGACTCTACTTTAGATTTTAGCTACTCAGGAAATGACGAACTTTTAACCGGCAAACTTAATAACAATTTTTCTGTTCGCTGGACGGGCAGAATTATGCCGCGGTATTCAGAAAGTTATACTATCACTACTGTCAGTGACGATGGTATCCGTGTTTGGATAGATAATACAATTTTAATTGACAACTGGACTGACCACGGTGGAACTGAAGATAATGGTACAATAAACCTTGACGCTGGAAAACTTTACGATATAAAAATTGAATTTTTTCAAAATGGTGGTGGCGGTTGTATGCAATTATTTTGGTCTTCTGCTTCCCAAGATAAAGAACTTATCCCGCAAAGTCAACTGTATCCATTAACGTTCCGCGGCAAAACTTTCGTATATACAGATGATAACGACATCAAAAAAACATCAATATTTATTAAAGATGAAAAAGAAACAAAAAAAATATTAGAAGAAGGCAACGCTGAACCAGCATTATCTATTGATGGTGATAAAATAGTATATATAAATACCGAAAAAATAAGCTGGGATGACCCCAATGTGATAAAAAATACCGATATTCACTTATTAAATATTAAATCTAATGAAATCAAGCGACTTTCGCATCCTGGATATGAAGATCGTCGCCCTTCATTTAGTTATGATGGTAAAAAAATTGCTTTTGCATGTAGAAATACCGGCAAATGGCAGATTTGGCGCATGAATACTGACGGTGGTAAATTGACGACTATAGTAAAAAATGAATATGATAACGACTGTCCGGTATTTGTTGCTGATGGCACTAAAATAATTTTCCAATCAAAACGCGATGATAAATGGAATATATATTCAGTATCAGTAAATGGCAACGATGAAAATCAGCTTACCACTGACGGCGGTACTGAACCGGCAACAAGCTTATATTACGATTTGATTTGTTTTGTTAATCAAGGCGCGCTGTATACTATCAATGGCGAAGGAAAACAATTGAAAAAGATTTCGCCGGAATCAAAAGATGCAGAATATAGCCATCCGGTAATAAATATTGATGGCAGAAGTGTCGCTGCTCTAAAGAAAACAAAAGACAAGTCAGAAATTGTTATAATAAATTTAAAGAAATTAACTGAAGAGTCTATGCCAATAGAAGGTAATGCGTATTATCTCTCTTGGTCATTATAATCAGCATGTGAGGGTTTTATGAAACTATTTCCACTATTACTCATGATTTTGCTGCCCATTTGTGCAGTATTTGCTGCGGACGATAATATCGACCCGCAGGAAAGAGACGCGCAGAACCTGTTTTTACAGGGAGAGGCCAGTATGAAAGTCGCTGAATACGAAAGTGCTATCAGCGTTTTCAACAACGTGGTTAAGAGATTCCCTGAAACTGAAACCAGGTATCAGGCGCAATTTCGCATGGCTGATGCATTAACATCATTAAAAAAAGAAGCTGATGCTGTCACCTTGCTTCAATCAGTTGCAAAGGAAGAAAATGGCGAATGGTCACCACGCGCGTTATCTAAAATCGGTGACATCTATAGCGGTATACAAAAATATTCCGACGCCTTTAAAGCATACCGCGCCATTATCACAGATTTCCCGGAAAACCCAATGGTTGACCATGCATATTTTGCTATTGGTGTCACCCATTTTAAACTTGGTCACTTTGCCCAGGCTGCTGAAGAACTTGAAAAAGTTGGTACTGCATTTGCAGCTAATAAACCACAACTGCAAAAAGTATCACCAGGTGAACCACTTTATATTAAAATGATTGAACCAAATAGCGTGTCAACTTTAAAAACATCTTATAAAGTTTATATTAAAACAACATCAGGTGATGCTGAAGAAGTAAATCTACGTCCAGATGCTGTTGGCGGCGACCGTTTTATCGCTTCTGTACCTACTGTGATGGGTGACGCCAAGCCAGGTGATGGCACCCTTCAATTGCATGGTGCTGATAAAGTTAACCTTACTTATAAAAGCCGTTACATTGGCGATGCTGCTGGTATTGTTGATAAATCCAATGATATGGATATAGCTTCAAGTGCCCGTATGATTGTTCGCAATTCAAATAATGATGAGATACGCGGTATAATAGTTAGTGATACTTTAAATATTGAAGTATACGATCCAGACCAGGATACAACAGATGCACAAGATACAGTAAACGTTATTATGAAAACAAAAAGCGGTGATTCGGAAACTGTCGCATTGAAGGAAACAGGTATACATACTGGATTGTTTACTGCTAAAGTTCCTACTTTAAAAGGACTTTCAGTACCAGATTCCGGTAAAATAGAAACTGATGCGTCTTTAGTTGAAGGTACTGCAAATCAGTTAAATGATCAATTAACAATCACATATAAGGATGAAAAAAATATAACTGTCCAAGCTGTTCTCGGCCCTAAAGATATTGTAGCAAAAATTATATTGTATGCTATTTCTAAGGTTAACACGAGCGCAGTTGAGTCAGAATTGAAAAAGTCCGATATGACATTAACAGCAGATCTTTACCGAGCGCGTTCATTAAATGAAATGGCAACAACTTATCGCGATTTAGGTCAAGATCAGAAATCAGTTGATACTTTTAAAAAATCAATTATTCTTCTGCAAAATCTTATTAAGAAATTCCCTAATGCGCCTGAAATAGAAGATGCAATGTATAGCCTTTTCCAGAGTTATGTAGGACTTGATCAATATGACTCTGCTATTGGCATTATTACCCAAATGACACGCAAATATCCTGACAGTCCTAAAGGACAACAGGCTTTATTTGACCTTGCTGCCATACATTTAAAACGCGAAGAATATGACCAGGCAATGGCCATTTATCAGAACGTTGCAAATCGAGCACGCGGTACAGCTATTGCTGAGCAGGCACAATTTGAAATATGCAAAGCCTATATGGCAATGTATAAGCCAAAAACCGGCAGCCTGAGCAGTCTGACAGGCAGCAGCGTTAAAGCTGAGCAGGTTTCAGCATCCCTTGAAGAATTCGTAAGAAGTTACCCCAACAGCGAACGTGCTCCTGACGCGATGTTCCAGTTAGCACGTTTCAGATATGAAACAGAAGATTACCGCGGTGTAATCGATGCCGGAAAAAGAACACAACTACAATATCCAGACAGTGTTATTACCGGCCGGGTATTACTAATGGCTGCCCAGGCAAGTCAAAAGTTAAAAGATATTACTGGTGCAATGGATATCCTGCGCTCTATTATCGCCAACTATGGTTCTGAATCTGACGATGCAGAAAAAATGCTTGCAGACTTAAATCGTAAGTATGGTAATAAGACCACTACAACAACCGGTAAGGAGAATTAAAATGATTAAGAATATTTCATTTTTCTTATTAATATTATTATGCGTTTCTGCATTTTCTCAGGTTACAACACCTGTTGCTCCTACCCAAGGGACATCATTCTATGACCAGTTGCAAATGCAGGGATCTGGTGATATTAGAACCTTACCTAAATACCCTCGTGTTGGTGACTTTACGCTGTTAATAGGAAAACCTTTATCAGCTAATCTTACCGGCATAGATGTTACTGCCAAAGGGCAAGCGATAATAGTTCCTTCAGCAGGTCTTGTCACTGCTGCAACCGGTGGAATCGGATTTACAGTATCGATGTTGGCACCGACATCGGCAGATCCTGTACAAAGAACCATTATGGATTCATGGTGTAGTACCGGCCAGGGGAAAATTATTGTATGGATTAGCGGACAAAATTTGAATCTTAGACTTCAAGATGATCGTGGCGGACAAAAAAACGGAACAACCCAGATTAACTGGCAAGCAGGACAAAATTATACTATTAATATAGTATGGGATGTAAATAACATCTCATTGTTAATTAATAATCAGAATAAAATTTCAATTGATAAACCGGGTTTACCTTCACGCGAATTAATGGCAGTTGTACTCGGTAATGACAATACATATCAAACACCATTAAATGCAACATACACCGAAGTATTGTTGAGTACTTCAAAAGATTTGAAAAAACCATCAACTATTGATGATACAACTATTCCTAATGATGAGTTGACATTGCGTATGGCAACGGGATATCAAAAAAGAGTTTATCCTGTTTTGGAAGCATTAAGAAAGAATAAGCTGCCTGAAGTTGAACTCGGTTATGCTCTCGCTTATAGAGATATCGGTGATTATGATCGTGCAATTCAGATGATTACTCCAATTACTAATAACCTGAATCACCCCTACCAAATTAATGCAGCATTCCTTCAGACTGACATGCTAACAGACAAGCATGACTACCCTGGCGCTTATGATTTAATGCAAAATCTGGTTGCAAACCCTAATAAGAATATCAGTGTTCGCGCTCAAATCAAACAGGCAGCAATAATGTTCACTCAAGGCAATAAAGCTGAAGCTGTAAAAGTTATCAGTGATATTATCAGCCAAAACCCAGATTTAGAAGTAATTAATGAAGCCTACCTGATGATCGGATTGCAGAAATTTAAAGATAAAAATTATGACCAGGCTGTCCAAGCTTTCATAAGTGTAGGTATCGCAGGAACACTGCCAAAACAAAGCGTTGCTATCGGCACTCCCCTGCAAATTAAAGTTGCTGATGCTAACCTAAACTCAAAGTTAAATAATGACCCGATTAAAGTAGAAGTTACTTCTGACAATGGTGATAAAGAATATGCTTTTTTGAAACCTGCCTTCAGTCGTGGTGTATATATGGGTTCTATTGACACAGCACTCGGTGATGTGAAGATCGGTGATGGAATACTTCAAGTGATGGGAAACAGTAAAATTACTGTTCAATACATGGATCCCCTTACTAATACTCCTATAACATTTACAGTTGATTTAAAAACTGATGCAAAATTGAATATAATGGCACAGTCTGGTGTTGATATATTCAAAGAAGCTCAAGTTTATGTACAGAAAAATATTTTGTCAGATAATTGGCAAATTATCGGCAACCTTCCGGAAACAGCATCAGCGTTTTTCCGATTGCCAGAAGATGGAACATTAAGAATAAAGCCATTTACTTTTGACAAATCATTCATGCGCAGCATCAAACCGGGACAAGGTGTGTATGTTGAATTGAATGAACCAGATGGTGATATCAGCAATGATGCTGATACTATGGATATTGATGTTTTTGCCAGTTCAAGTCCAACAAAAATTGTATCATTAAAATTAACAGAAACAGGACCGCATACTGGTATCTTCAGTGGTGTAGTTAAAACAACTCCGAAAGATACCCCTGTTGAAGGAATGATCGAAGTTAATATTAACGACCGCGTAAATGTTAGATACAAAGACCTTCGTCCAGCAGCAACGACTAAAAATCTTCAACTTGACTCATCTGTAGATATTCGTACCGCTCTTGGTGTTATCACTCTTGGGCAAGAATTTATACAGAAGGTTGAAGATGTTGACAGAAAAGTATTTATTCGTGCCCCACGCGTACCATTAAACAGTGTGGTAACAATATTATTAGATGATAGAGACCGCGATGTAAGTGATGTTATTGACTCAGAAAAAGTCAAAGTCACAACAGATTCTGGTCAAACACTTGATGTCACTCTGCAGGAAACTGGCACACATACCGGCTCTTTCCGTGGGACATTTAAAATATCACCAGATGGCTTAGCCGGTTCTTTAAAGACTCTTCCCGGAGAAACAGTTACAGTAACATATAATGACACAGAAAATCCTACCAATACAGTTAAAGTTGTTACCGGCATTTTAAAAGCATTAAAGAATGCAGATGCTGTAATTAAAATAGAAAGACAAGTAATTGATAAGCCAAAAGTAGTACCTGGTCAAAGTATGAAAAATCAACCTATTCCCAAACCTTACTGGGTTCCGGCAACTTCAATCGTACCAAATAACTTTTATCGAATAACAGTTACCGACGAAGATATCGTACCTACAGGAACAGGTGAATTATATGTCCCTGTTAATTTAAAAGCGGAAAATGGTGCTATAGTTTCAGCCCCATTACGATATTCGATTGAACAGAAAACTGATAACGCATACTTTACCGATGAGATTTACATCAGGTTGGGAAGTGCTGACAGCAATCCTAAAGCATACTTCAGCGCATCTGGTACAATTATGGATGTTAAAGAAGATGAAGGAACATCCTATGCTATGCAAGTAGTTCCAGCGTTAAATACATTTGGTAATAATATTACCCGCAATGGAAAAGTTGAGATATCTTATATCGACCTGGTTGCAGCAGATGGTAAGAAAAGTGTAAAAAGAACTTTATCATTACCACTTGGTGATGATGCGGAAGTTACCATATTAAGCAGTAAGAGTAACGATATTGAAGAACTGAAACCTGGTATGTCTTTCTTACTACAGATTGCAGACACCACCGGTGACATATCAAACAAACGCGATTCTATTAAATCTGATATCTCAACCAGTGCCGGAGTTAAAACTCAATATACCCTGACAGAAACCGAAAGCCATTCAGGAATATTCCAGGTTGATATTAATTCTGACAGTGTAAAACCAGATATTGAAGATATCAAGAGTCCGGTATTAGTAATACCATTCGGTGGTAAAGTGACAATAAGTTACAATAATGACACCCCTATCGATGGAAAACCAGTGTTACGGTTTGCAGAACTTGTTACTTCACCGTTATCCGAAACTGACGGTAGATTAAGTACAAAAGTATATGACGATCCTAAATTTGAAGTTGAAACAATTGTGCGATTAGGTGAAAGTCTCTATGCTGTTGGTGCAGCAGAATTAGCAGCACAGGCAAAAACAAAAGACAAGAAATTTACTAACGTTAGGTTGCAGGAATCCAAACGATTATTAATGCAGGTTATTGATAGATTCCCATCCAGTGAATATGTTGTTGAATCATTATATCTCACCGGAAAGATTCTACGTGAAGAACAGAAATATGATGGTGCATCAAAACTGTTTAATCAGATTGTTAAAGATTATCCAGATAGTGATTTTGTTCCGAAAGCACTCTACCAGTTAGTGCTGTTAGGTACTGACCAGAAAGATATTGACAAGGCTTCAGAATCCGCGATGCAATTGATTTATGGATATCCTGCTAATTCTCAGGTATCAGACGCCTTCATGTTAATTGCAGATTACTATTACGGGTCAAAACAATATGTAACCGCTGCCGGTATTTATAAGAGAATCATTGAGCGATTCCCGGAGAACCCGAAAGTCGACCTTATTCTCTATCGTGTTGCATTGTGTTATTATCGTGCAGGTTCATTAGATTCAACAAAACCTGACGCTGCCGCGTATGGCAATGCCATCAAGACTTTCCTCGAATTTGCTGATAAATATGAAAATAGCGAATTAGCGGACGATGCATTATATTGGGCTGCAAATGCATACAATAAATTAAGAGATACCCGTAAGGCTTATACATTGCTGACAAAACTGTTGATTGCTTACCCAACATCAGATAAAAAAGGTGACGCTCAAAGCCTGCGTGACAAGATGAAAGAAGATAATCCTAACCTGGAAGCAGATTTATTCTAATAATTATATAACCAGCTATTTTAATGATGGCATAATTACCTATCATTAAAATAGCTGGGGAATATTTGATAACAATAAATTAAATTAAATGGTATTTTGCCAGACATTATAAAGGGGGATATTCATGTATCCAATTCTCGCTGCATCAGGCGGGTTAAACATCGTAGAAGTTGTAATGAACTCTACTCCAATAGCAAAAATCGTCTTTTTTACATTGGTGATTTGTTCTGTCGCGTCAGTTGGGGTTATCATTGAACGAGCTATTGTATTGGCCAAAGCATTAAAAAGTTTTAAATATACTTTAAATAGAATTAAGACCGTATTTAAAGACCAATCATGGGTAGAATCGCGTGAGGAAATCTTATCATCTCAGCGTGAAGTAGCACCTCTTTTCTCGCTATTACGCGCTGGTATGGCGTACTGGGATGAATTAGTAGGCTTTGGCGAATCCCGCCTGGCTGTAATGGAAAATTTAGTTGTTGAAGCTGTTGAACGCGAATTAAAACTGGTAAAAGCCCACTTGCGTTCCAATTTGCCTATCTTAGCGAATATTTCATCAGTTGCACCGTTTATCGGTCTATTTGGTACTGTTATCGGTATTATCCAGACATTCGATACTATTTCGAAAAAAGGTAATATGGGGCAAGACATCATTGCATCCGGTATTGCAGACGCGCTCATTGCTACTGCTATGGGTCTGTTTGCGGCTATCCCGGCTGTTATTGCATATAACTTCTTTACTGAAAAAATTAATCTTCTTATAACTATGCTTGAAGAAGCTGCGTTAGAAAATATTTATTTCATGGTTCAGCGCGACCTTCAAGAAGGCACATGGGACGACGATAAAAATGAGTAGTATACGCCGACGTCACATAACAGTAGACGAAACAGATGATGCAATTGCAGAAATCAACATCATTCCTCTTGTTGATGTGGTGCTGGTGCTGCTCATCATCTTCATGGTGACGACGGTTTTCGCTCATAATAATAACTCCGATATTAAACTTCCAAAAGGCAGCCGGGCCGACCAGATGAAACAGCCACCGGTAGAAATCACTATCGCGGTAGATAAAAAAGCCCGCATTTTTGTTAATGGCATCCCTACTAAAATAGATGATGTCTGCTTTCGAATAAATACTTTAAAAAGTAAAGATGATCGCAACAGTCTGTTAGTTGTTCGTGGCGATAAAGATGTACTTTATGGTGATATCATCCCCGTTTTAGACCAGATCGGTCAAAGCGGTGTAAAAATGACACTGGCCCTTGAGCCGCAGGAAAAGAAAAAATAAATTATGCATGGTTCACACGGTAGTTCAGACGAGTCAATAGCGCATATCAACATCATCCCGTTAGTTGACGTGGTGTTGGTATTGCTTATCATATTTATGGTTACTGCAGTATTCCAGATGGATGCAGCTATGAAGGTTAATCTTCCTAAAGGTTCAACTCAAACAGCTGCTGCCGGTACCCCACCGAAAGAAATTACCGTCAAAATAAATAAAGAAAAAGTAATAACAGTTAATGGCAATGCCGTAAAAATTGAAACGATTGCAACTACCGTAAAGAATATTTATGATAAAAACAATCATAGTTTTGTTGTTTTACGCGGATCACCCAAAGTTAGATATGGCGACGTTGTTCCTGTTTTAGATGAATTATCAAGTATTGATTTACCAGTTTCCCTTGCATTGGCGGAAAATTAATATATGGCAATGAGCACTTTATTAGCATTTTTACAGCTTTACGCAACCGTTATCATTGTTGGTGTCGGGTTGCTGGCTATTGTCGTCTTCCTTTTCACTCAAAATAAACTGCTGTTTTATTCGCTCATTGGTGCTGTCGCATTACATGTTATGTTAATTGTTGGCGTTTGGATAGCTGGAACAATGATAAAAGATTCACCTAAAGTCGAGAAAAGAGTCGAAGTGAAAATTGTTAAAGAACCAGAGAAAAAACCTGAACCGGAAAAAAAACCTGAACCTAAAAAATTAGATATACCTTTAGGGCAATTGAAACCGTCAAAAGCAAAAAAAATGCCAAAAGGTGCAAAAATAAATAAAAGCACCCCGCCCCCTGCGCGTCTGATTGTTTCAAATGCTGCTGCAGAGGATGCTTATATTACTTCGAACTATGACAATCCGATATCAAACGACCCGAACGATAATATTAATACAAATGAAATACGTGATGATTTCACAGCGTATTCAAGTAGTGGCACACCCGATGGTGAAGGCAGTGGAGAGGTTCCTGCTGGTTTTCCTAATGGTACTGCGGGTGGGCGTGTCTACTTTATATCATTAAAATGGGGCGGTGCTAATAGTGGTTGGCGTGCAAATAGTGAAGGTTTAACCAGATTGTTGTCTTTCGTCAATCAAGTTGTACCATGCCAAAAAGACACATGGCCGATGACTGCAGCAGATATCAGGGCTAAATATACATCAAAGAATCAGGTTCCCTCTTTCTTATATATATTTTGCGATGAATCATTCGCATTAAGCAGTGTTGATGCAACCGTTTTACGCGATTATATCAACAAAGGCGGCTTCCTATTCATGGACAGCCGCGATGAATCTATTAAAGATAAAGTATCGCGTGAATTAGAGAAAGTTACTTCAGGCAAACTTTCACCAATATCTACCGGCAACCCTATCAATTCATTCTTGTTTAAATTAAGCAATCCTGGAGTAGGATTAAATCCCGGCGCAAAAAATTATGGCGTTTCACGTAATGGCAGACTTGTAGTATTTTATACGCCAGGGAACTTCTCTTATGTATATGCTAACTACAAAGCGACGGAGGATGAATATTTTAAAGCGCAATACCAAATGGGAGCTAATGTAATAATGTATGCAATAAGAAAAGGCGACAATAGTGGTGTAACCAAAATGGCAGGTGCCAGAGCCACATTAACACAGTCTGTAATAGATAAAATTACCGGTGGCGGTGAGAAACCTGTCGCTGTTTCACCAGGAACAGGAAGTGGGCAGGAAGAATCTGTAAAAATCAAACCGAAACCATCTGACAATCCCAATGGAACACCCGGCACTAGTCCTGCGGATGATCCTGAAGATATCAAAATCGAATAAAGGCAGGTAAATCATGAAATCATTGTACATTTTGTTAACAATACTACTAATGGTAGTAATGCCTGTGTTTGCTCAAGATGATGAAGAAGAAAACGGTGGAGGCGGCGGGAAATTAGATGCCAACCTTCAATTGAAACTTTGTGACAATGCCTGGAATAAACGACAATTCGATGATTTTGCCAGTCAGGCAATAAATTTCTGTGTCGCTAATCCAGACCACGCATCTACTCCTGATGTGTGGTGGCGCGCATATCTTGTTTACCGCGATTACCGTCCCAATGAGCCAAAACGAAAAAGCACCTACGAAAAAGCAATGGCTGCGTATGATAAATACGAAAAAAAATATGCTGATTCAAAAAAAGACTATGCCTCTGTTGCCCTTTGGTACAAAGGTCACATGTCATCCAGAGAAATAGGTTCACAGGTTGGTGTGAATTATATGCTGGAATTATTGAGAAAATATCCAGGAGTACCACTTGAAAGAGAAGCGCAATATCAGGCTGGCAACTGGCTAAGAGAACAAAAAAGAAATCGTGAAGCAATTGAACAATATGATGCCGCAGAAAAATCCTGGGGTGTTTCTCCGCAAGGTGCGAATATAGTAGTATGGCGCGGGTGGTGCTATCAGGAATTAAAAGATAATGAGAGCGCAATTCAATCATATAAAATTCTTTTAGACAAACCATTCAATATTGGTTGGGGTGAAGTTCACTGGAATCTATTAGATATTGCCAGAAGAATGAAAGCTATCGGCGAAGATGAATTATCACGCAAATTTGCTATGAAGATAATTGACAAAGGTGATCCTAATTGGGATGTAACCAAACAAGCTTCAGCAATGTTATTTGGTGCTGCTAAATCCGTAAATGTATTCCCGCATTACAATCTTCGATATTCCGCAGATGGGCAAAATTTGGATGGCAATACTAAATGCAAAATTACTAAAGAGATGCCGGTATTGCTACGCATTTATGGTTATCCCAAAGATGCTCCATTCAAAGGCACATTATCAATGTTTCCTTTAGTTGATATGGTGCAGACAACTGGAACTAAAACAGAAAATGATAAAAATGAAGCAACTTATTCTGCCGATATTCAAGTGCCAAATAAAAATGGTGATTATGGCGATTTATGGTATACATTTAAAACGGCGGAAGCTGTTACATCCCCTCCCGGCGGATTAATCATTACCAGAAAATGGGAGAAAACCGGTGAAGATTGGGGTATGTGTACTATAACTGTAAAATGTCCATTTAGAGTTCACATCTTTATTACCACAAATAATAAATTGAATGCAAATAACTTTAACGACCAGCCTAATGAAATACGCGACGGCGATAAAACCGCTCGCTGGTACGATTGGGTTGACCTGACAAATGGACGTACCTTAACATTTCCGGTAAATGATGTTAAAACCGCAGAATATTATCCAAGAGTTCAAATATATTATGGATCAGGAAATTGGGTTTATAAAGCTGAGAATACCAAAGGCAAAGATTGTATTGCAAATATGAAAGAGATGAAAGTTACATTATCAAGTGAAACAGATTTCTCAGCCCATATTGAATATCCTTCTGACACCTGGTTGACACTAAATGAATTTACAAAATAAAGTGATTTAAAATCAAGAATCAACAGGTGGCTAAATATAGCCACCTGTTTTTGTTTTATATAGATATTAATAAACCTCCTTCAATAGAAAAATATCTGAATTAAATTATTGATAACAACTCCAGGTTAACTTCAGGGTCTAAATATAAAAAAGTAAAAAAATATATCAAATAAAGGCAGGACTATTATGAAACTCTTATATATTTTATTAGCTATGCTGATTCTTGCACTAACACCCGTTTTTGCTCAAGATGACGAAGAAGATAACGGTGGTGGCGGCGGGAAATTAGATGCTAATCTGCAATGGAAATTAGTTTGCAATGCCTGGGATAAGCGTCAATTTGATGATGCTGCCAGCCAGGCTATAAATTTTGCTATTGCTAATCCAGATCACGCTTCAACACCTGACGCCTGGTGGCGTGCATATTGGGTATATCGCGACTTTCGTCCAAATGATACAAAACGAAAAAGTACTTATGAAAAAGGGATGACAGCTTTAGATAAGTATGAACAGAAATATTCTGATTCTAAGAAAGAACTTGCATCAATGGCACTCTGGTATAAGTGTGAAATGTCCTGTAGAGAAGTAAGTAATCAAGCAGCACTTGCATACTTACAAGATATAATTAAAAAATATCCCGGAACACCTATCGAAAGAGAGGCGCAATACCGTGCAGCAAACTGGTTAAGAGAGATGAAAAGGTATAGAGAGGCAATTGAATTATACGACTCTGCAGAGAAACTATGGGGAATATCACCACAAGGAGCAAATATTGTTGTATGGCGTGGGTGGTGCTACCAGGAACTGAAAGATAATGAAAGCGCTATTCAATCATATAAAATTCTATTGACTAAAGACTTTTATATTGGTTGGGGAGAAGTTCATTGGAATTTATTAGATATTGCCCGAAGAATGAAGGCTATCGGTGAAGAAGAGTTATCACGCAAATTTGCAATGAAAATTATAGATAAAGGCGATTCTAATTGGGACGTTACAAAACAAGCCTCTGCAATGTTATTTGGTGCAGCTAAATCAGTTAACGTATATCCGTATTTTAATCTTCGATATTTTACAGATTTACAAAATCTTGATGGTAATACAAAATGCAGCATTGTAAAAGAAATGCCTGTATTACTTCGTATATATGGATATACCAAAGAAGCACCATTTAAAGGAACTCTTACTTTGCAGCCATTGGTAGATATGGATCAAACAACCGGTACAAAAGTTGAAAATGATAAAAATGAAGTTTCATATACTTCAGATATTCAAATGCCGAATAAGGATGGCAACACCAGTGATTTATGGTATGGTTTCCATACAAAAGAAGTTCAAGGTGCTCCTCCGGGTGGATTAGTAATTACTCGTAAATGGAAAAAAACAGGTGATGACTGGGGAATGTCAACTATCACGGTTAAATGTCCTTTTCGAGTTCATATTTTCATAACAGCTAATCAAAAATTTAACGCGAATAATTTTAATGATCAGCCTAACGCAATGGAAGATGGAGATAAAACAGCACGTTGGTATGACTGGGTAGATTTGACTAATGGTCGTGAGCTTACCTTTCCTGTGACAGTAGGAAATGCTGAAGAATATTATCCTAAAGTTAGAATACTCTTCGGATCCGGCAACTGGTATTATAAACCAGAAAATACTAAGGGGAAGGATTGTATAGCTAACATGAAAGAGATGAAAGTTACCTTATCAAGTGAGACAGACTTTTCCGGGCATATTGAATACCCGTCAGACACATGGCTCACTATGAATGAAATCAAAAAATAGAGTGAATATCTATATATAATTATAAAGTCGGCAGTCAATTCTTTTTACTGCCGACTTTTTGTCATTTCTAAAAGCAGGATTTTTCATATTAAATAAAGAAATTACTTAATTATGAACTCACATGAAAAATTTAGATTTAAGTCTTTAGATGAAATGAAAGCTAAAGCTCAAGAATTAGATGCAGAAATTAAATTTTCTGATAATTTAACTATTCTTGCAACCCCAGTTAAGTTTGGCAGATTTACCTGTCCAAACCGAATGGTATCACACCCGATGGAAGGTTGTGATGGATTGACCGATGGTACCCCCGGTGAGTTAACAATACGAAAATATTTACGATTTGCTGCCGGTGGATGGGGATTAATCTGGGTAGAAGCATGTGCAGTAGTTCCAGAAGGCAGAGCAAATCCAAGGCAACTCTGGATTACCAGTAAAAACCTGTCGGTATATAAAAAATTAGTTGATGATATGCGTATGAAAGCAAAAGAATCAATGGGTATGGATTTTAATCCAATAATCATACTGCAATTAACTCATTCCGGCAGATACAGCAAACCCGAAGGCAAACCAGCCCCTATCATTGCGCATCATTCTATAATCGATGCTTCATCTCACGTAACTCAGGATACACCAATAATTACTGACGAATATCTTGATACTCTTCCGGCGAAATTTGCAGATGCAGCAAAATTAGCACAAGCCGCAGGATTTGACGCAGTAGATATAAAAGCATGTCACCGCTATCTAATCAGCGAATTACTGGCATCATTTACCCGGGAAAACAGCAGATATGGCGGTTCATACGAAAATCGTACCCGACTGATAAAGGATATAACACAAGCAATTAAAGATGCTGTTCCTAACATGGAAATAACATCAAGATTAAACCTGTATGATGCGCTTGAATATCCATACGGATGGGGAGTATCTGCTACCGAAAAAATGGGGATGGATTTTAATGAACCACAAAAATTAATCGGCGAACTTATTCTAATGGGGATGAATGGATTTAATACTACCATTGGCAATCCATATTATAACCCGCATTTTAACCGGCCATTTGATGCCCCGGTAAAAGGCGGTTATTTACCAGATGAACACCCGTTGCTTACTACCGCAAGAATAATAAAGGCAACACGCCTTGCGCAGACTGCATATCCTGAACAAACATTCATAGGGGCCGGATATAGCTGGCTGCGTCAATATACACCACAAGTTGCTGCTGGCATAGTTGAAGCTGGGTGGGCAAAAATGGTGGGACTTGGACGCGGATGCCTTGCCTATCCTGATTTCCCAATCGATATGTTTAATGGTAGTGTAGACCCTAAAAAAGTATGTATCAGTTGCAGCGGGTGCACACAAATTATGCGTGACGGCGGCATGAGCGGATGCATTATTCGCGATGCTGAAATATATGGCCCGATATATAGGCAAGGTTTAAATAAATAACAAAAAAAGGCCGCTTTTCTTTAAAGCGGCCTTTATGTTATTTATTAGATAGAACTCCATATATTGTATCCCATCGTTTCGACATATCTTCACGATACATGGCAGGTTCAAAACCCATTTTTAGATATACTGATATTGCAGGAATACGATGGTCATCAGTAAGCAGGAATATATATAAATATTTCATTTCCAATATTCGTTTGATTACTGCCGTACAAACAGCATAACCTAATCCCTTTCCTTTGTGCTCGGGATCTGCCGCCACCCAGGATAACTCTGCAGCATTAGGCCAACCGAAATTGCAATTATGCAAACCATGAGCAGTCGCAACAATTTTCTTTGTAGCTATATGTTCAATAACAAAGAAACAATTGGGGAAAGCCAAACGATTAACTTCTGTGACTTTCTCTGCTTTCCAATAATCAAAACCTGCTTTAATCATTAATTGCAGATATTGTTCTTTATCATTTTCATAATCAAATTGCCGTAAAACGTAACCTTCCGGTATATTTATAGCTCCAGCAGTTTTATTTTTAGGCCATGTCATCCGTAACTGCGAAGGCGGCAATTCATTAATTGCCCATTTTCTCGAATCAGGAACAATCACCCAATTATTATTTAGAATAGCCTGCTGCGATATTAATCCCGGCAACGTCATATCCATTGCCTCATGAATGCCAATTTTAGGAGCACATTCACCACGTATTGCCGATAAGAAATCACGGATAATCAGGTAGTCGCCACCACCATGACCATATTTATAAAGATGATCATCACGCCATTCAATCGGCAAATATTTATTGGCAAGCTCATTAACATTCATCAAAGCGTCTAAATTCAGCCAATTCATATTGCTGTTTATATTGCGAAGCCAAATTTTATCAGCATCCCCTGCCCCGCGGCTTGATTCAAACACACCATCGCATCCTTGTAAAATATGATTATTGCATGCATGAGGACGGTCAGAAAGCATGTCTACCCGGATTTTTATCAGCCTCCCCTGTTCTGTTTTGCATAGCATGACCGGAGATTCTTGCTGATACTCGTTTCCTCTTATATCTACATGATGATGTCCCCCGCCTTCACAACATACACGAGCCACCCTGTCACCAGTCATCCACTGCAATATCGGTCCAAGACTATGTGTACCATAAGTAATACCATCAATTCCTGTCTGCCATTTTCTGCGCCAGGGAGTTTCTTCATTCAACTCTTTCAATTCATGCAGATATTCCCCCTCGGCATAATATACATCACCGAATAATCCTTGTTTTACCAATTCAGTAATCAGCATTACAGTTTTTGTGTATATATAATTTTCTGCCATCATATATATTGACTTTGTATTAACCGCACATTCTGTTAATTTTTTACACTCATCAATTGTTACTCCTGCTGTTACTTCACAAAGTGCGGCTTTACCAGCAGACAATGCTTTTATTGATTGATCAGCATGAAATTGCATGGGGGTACCGATAATTACTGCATCGATATCTGCATTTCTGAGCATTTCATCATAATCACAATATGCCTCGGGAGCACCGAATGTATCAGCAGCTTGTAATAATTTTTCAGCATCAATATCACAAACAGCTTGAATTATTGCACCATTCAATTCTAAAGCATCTTTAAAATTGCCACCACGACCGCCTGCTCCCGCAATGCCTACTTTGATTTTCTCCATTTTGTCACCTTATCTTTTTTAAATATTCTGTGACTTCATCAATCAGCCATTCTGGTGTAGATGCACCGGCCGTGATGCCTATTTTCTTCATTCCCAAAATTGATTCGATATTAATCTCATCAGCAGTTTCAATTAAATATGTGTTATGACATATTTCACGACAAACTTCAGCCAGACGATTTGTATTGCTGCTTTCACGACCACCAATTACGAATACTGCATCAACTAACTTTGCCATTTCACGAGCAGCTTCCTGGCGGTCTCTTGTAGCACGACAAACGGTGTTTTCAATACAATATTTTTGAAATTTTTCTTTAATAGCAGATGTGATGGCATGAAATTCATTTTCATTTACTGTTGTTTGTGCTATCACACCTGGAGAAATATTTGCAGGAAGTTCCATCACATCAGCAACAGAAGAAATCACTTTTGCTGGTTTCTTTAAATATCCCAATATTCCCTGTACTTCAGGATGATTATGATGTCCTATTATAACAATATCATATCCGGAATTTTCCAGGTGTTGTGCGATTGATTGCGATTTTGCAACCACTGGACAAGTCGCATCTATAATTTTAATTCCTTTGTTTTTTAATTCATCAAAAATTTCAGGCCGTGCTCCATGTGCCCGAACAATAGCAATACCATTTTTAACATCATCAACAGATTTTACAGATGCTATGCCAACAGATTTTAAACGTGAAACTTCTTGCGGATTATGTACTAATGACCCGAGAGTTCTGACCTGAACATTTTCTTCTACTGCTTTCTCAGCAAGGTCAATAGCTCTGCGAACACCAAAACAAAACCCGCAAACTTTGGCTCTTATGACTTCCACTATTTCACTTCCACTATTAATTCTATCTCAACACAGCTATCTAATGGCAATGAAACAGCACCCAAGGCTAAGCGTGCATGAACACCATTATCACCAAATATTCTGCCTAATAATTCGGACGCTGGATTTAATACGGCAGGATGTGCGTTAAATGCAGGAGTGCATGAAATATGGCCAGCCAACCGAACTATACGAACAATATTATCAAGGCCATAATATTCATTCAAGATTGAAACTGCATTTAAAATTGACTGCTGAACAGCTTTTCCTGCATTATCAATATGAATATTAAAACCTAATTTACCAGTGTATTCAGCAGGTAATTTACCATCAACCAAAGGTAAAATTCCGCTTAAAAACACCAGGTTGCCAGTTTTTACTGCTGGCTGATAAACCCCCAACGGTTTTGGCGCTGGTGGTAAAGTAATGCCTTTTTCTTTTAAAGAATCAATAATACTCATGATGTCCCCCTCTAACTATAATCTTTCTTCTTTTTCGATAATTAACCTGCGCATAGCAGGATATTTGGTATTAATTATAGAAAATATTTGTGTGAGTGAAAACTACTTAAAACTTTTCGGATTTACAATATCAAGTGCTGTTATAACTGCGCTTTTTTTTCTTATAACCAGGCCAGATATTCAAAGAAAAGAAAATATTATTACTCATGGAAACCCTGAAATATCGAATATAGCTTTCACTTTTGATGATGGACCGAATCCCTTATGGATGCCATTACTTGCAAATACTTTATCAAGCAATCATGCAAAAGGAACATTTTTTATAGTTGGTAAAGAAGCGGTTATCTACCCGGAAATAGTTCGGCAAACCAATCTTCTTGGACATCAGATTGCATCACATAGCATGAATCATCCTCAAAATCCCAATTTATCAGGATTATCTAAAAAAGCTGTTTTAAAAGAGATAAGTGACGCGGATAAAATGATTGGCAAAATATGCGGCAATAATAAGTTGGTTTTTCGTCCTCCTGGAGGAGGTATTAACCAGACCGTATTGGAAATAACTCAAAAATTAGGTTGCAGAATTATATGGTGGAGCAATACCGCGAGTGATTTTGATACTTTACCTGTTAATACAATTATCGACCGCATTGAAGAAGACTCCAGACCAGGTGCAATATTATTGTTGCATCAGAGAAAGTATACTATTGCCGCATTAGAGAAATATTTTACAAAAAAAGTACCGGAATATAATTATGTTACTGTGCAGGAAATGGTAAAATAAATACATGACAAATATTGATATACCTACATTAAAAAGAAAGGATTGGCCAAGTACTAAGATTCCAACAGGATTATCTTTACTTGTCATAATTACAGGATATCTGTTATTTAAATTTTTCTTGCTGCCTCCTGACAAAATTTGGGGTGGCAAAATCCATGAAAATGAATACTGGGCAATAATGACAACTCCAACCCAGGATACCAGTAAGGCTATTACCGTAAATAATCCCTCACCCGCAGGAAATACCAATTTAATTAATCCGCCTGTTTATAATAAAGCAAACCATAGCGTTAATCGCGGCAGTGATGCAGACTTGCGTGCTTACCCATTAGCTCCTGTAGGTACACCTCCAGAAATAGCAGAATAAATAATTCTGCAATAATCAATCCATATCCTTAAAAAAATTGTGTTAATATTTTGCACATGTTGACATATTCGGTTTAATTCAGGTATAATTCGGTTATAATTCGGTTGGAGATGAAAATGCCAGAAATTGTAGTTAAAATCGACAGCCTGCGAGAGGTATTACGGCGCCGCAATATTAGCCAGGCAAAACTTGCCCGGATGATTGAATGCAGCGCCAGCTATCTATCAGAACTGTTGCAGAGAAAATATACCCCCTCGCCCGAAATCCGCGAGAAAATCCTGAATGTTTTAAACAGTGCAGATTATTCTGGTCACCCGCAAGTAAATTGGAGTGATCTATTTGAAACCGGTGATGCCGGAATGGAGAAAAATATGTCCCAGAGAATTATTATTTTTGACACTACTTTGCGCGATGGCGAACAATCACCTGGCGCAAGCATGAATATTGAAGAAAAAGTTGAAGTTGCCCGTCAATTAGCCAGATTGGGAGTTGATGTAATTGAAGCAGGTTTCCCTATCTCATCTGACCGCGACTTTGAAGCAGTTAACTTGATTGCCCGCGAAGTGAAAGGACCAATTATAGCAGGCTTGTGCCGTGCTAATGATAAGGATATCCGTCGGGCTTATGAAGCTGTTGCGCCTGCTGAACGAAAACGTATTCATACTTTTATCGCAACATCTGATATTCACATGGAACACAAATTGCGCAAAACCCGTCCAGAAGTTTTAAAGATGGCGATAGATGCTGTAAAATTGGCAAAATCATTATGCGACGATGTCGAATTTTCAGCAGAGGACGCCACCCGCAGCGATATCGATTTCCTGTGTGAAATAGTTGAAGCTGTCATTGCAGCAGGAGCCACTACGGTTAATATTCCTGACACCGTCGGATATGCTATGCCGGATGAATTTGGCAAATTGATTGCTACAATTAAAACTCGCGTTAAAAATATCGACCAGGCCGTTATATCTGTCCATTGCCATAATGATTTAGGTTTGGCAGTTGCAAATTCACTGTCTGCTATCCGCAATGGTGCCGGACAGGTAGAATGTACTATAAATGGTTTGGGAGAAAGAGCCGGAAACGCATCAATTGAAGAAGTGGTAATGGCATTAATTACCCGCCAGGATTCATTTGGTGTTACTACAGGTGTAAACTCAAAAGAAATAATGCGCAGCAGTCGTTTGATAAGCGATATAACCGGCATTCAGGTACAACCAAACAAAGCGATTGTCGGTGCCAACGCGTTTGCCCATGAATCCGGCATACATCAGCACGGAATGCTGGCAAACAGCAAAACTTATGAAATCATGAATCCAGAAGATGTAGGTGCCGGCGAAACGAAAATTGTTATCGGTATCCATTCTGGAAAACACGCTGTTTTGCGCAAACTGATGGAAATGGGGTATGAATTAGATGATGTCCAATTGGAAAAGATTGTCCAAAGAGTCAAAGTGGTGGCAGAAAAGAAAAAAGAGGTTACTGAACGCGATTTGGAATCAATTGTAACTGATGAAGCAACAATGGTTGACGAACAATTCAAACTCGATTACCTGCAGGTAATTTGTGGAACAAGTACGATACCATCGACTGTAATCCGTATTTTACATAATGAAGAGGAAATTACAAAAGTTGCCATCGGAGTTGGGTCCATAGATTCATTATATAAAGCTATAGACGAAGCAACAGCCTTGCCGCATAGATTAGTCGATTATATTGTACACTCTATCAGCGGCGGTACTGACGCTATCGGAGAGGTAACTGTTAGAATTGCTGATGAAAATGGACGTATTTTCAATGGACGCGGTTCTTCAACAGATATCATCGAATCATCCGCGAAAGCGTATATTCATGCATTAAACCGTCTTGCCACGCAAAACCCGACCATTAATCCTCAACATGATACTTTATAATTTAAATAAGTAGAAAAATATAAAAAGAGGTAACTTTTGTTACCTCTTTTTTATTTTTTTTCAGAATATTTCTTTATCACATCAAAATTATCATAAAATTATTGTATAATATCATTATACAATACCTAATTATACAGGAGACTGGGATGATTACAAAACTCAATATCCGTCTGTTAATATTATTAACATCAATTTTCCTTGCCGTTTCAATATTTGCACAAGTGCCAAAACATACAACATTGAAACGCGGGTCTTCCACAATACCTGCCGGAAAAGTTGCATTTGTACAAGGTGCAAACCTGATTATTTACGATACTTCTACACAATCCAGGCAAACAATTGCTTCAAATAATCCATTGTCTTTATTCACTTGTGGTGGCGGTAAAATAACTTATACTACAACATCAACTTTATCTGATGTTTTTGTGGTTCCTATTGATGGTTCAGGGAATACTTTGGATACTGGCAAATCAGGTTTTGTACCGACAATAAGTCCGGATGGAAGTAAAATTGCCTATGTTGAATATCCAGGAATGAACCTTGCCATAATGAATTCCGATGGTACTGGAAACCAGTCTATATCTACAATTTTCCCATCACCAATAAAAATGCAATGGGTACCCGGAAGCAGCAATACAGAAATTTCTTATATCAGTTCAGGTAAAATAATTAAATATAATATCAATACGCAAGCTACTACTGAATACACTTTACATACAGATTTTAATGTAGAAATTAACCCGGATGATTTTTTCTGGAAACCAGATGGCTCAGCTTTTGTTTATTCAGGCAGCAGTAATAAAGTCTACATATATACAGTAGCTACATCTGCTAATACTTTGCAGACAGAGGTAACTTCAAATACTGCACCGATGGTAAAATGGCAACCAAATGGCAGCAATGCATCATATATAACAGCAACAGGATTAACGCTTTATAATCCATCAACAACAACTTATTCAGCGGATATTACTGCTTTTGCGTCATCAGCAGGTTATGACTGGACGCAGGATTCTAATAATATCGCTTATTCTGACCCAAATACAAAACTGACTATTTTTAACATTTCAACAGGTATCAGTACAGCGTTGCAAGAATACAGCTTAGCACAGGGAGGAATGGCAGATATATTAGGTGTTGCATTACCACAATGGATTCCGGGAAATGCAACTGCAGCTATTACCTCTATTTCACCTAAATCGGCTATTGATAATCAAGGAATTATTAATATAACTGTTAATGGACGTAACTTTCCAACTAACCCGCAGATAAAATTATCAGCTTCGATCACAAGTTTTACAGCAAGTTCGATAGTATCTTCATCTGACACACAGATTGTATTCCAAATAGATGCAAACTCTTTACCATCAAACGTTTATAGTGTTGATGTTTATGATTCTACCGGTAAACTTGCAATCAGCGAAGTAATAGGATTAACTGTGACACATGCGAATCAAGCACCAGTTATTACACCAAGTACAATTTCTGATATTCCTGTTAATGAGGATTCCGGTCCATATTCATTTAACGTGACAATTAAATCAGGTGGTCCGTTAGATGCCGGTCAAACAATACAAGTAATCCCATCAAGCGATAACACAGCACTTTTAGGTGACGTTAGTTTTGTTTCAATCGATACCTTAGGATTATATAAAATTACTATTACTCCTGCGGCAAATAAATCAGGGGTTGCTAATTTTACCGTAAAGATAAAAGATAACGGTGGTACATTGAATGGTGGTATAGATACAACAACGGTAAGTTTTAAATACACAGTGAATCCAGTTAATGACCCGCCATCCTTTGATACTATTGCTGATGTGATAGCTACTGATAGTTCTCCGAAAACTATTATCCTGACAAATGTAATTGCAGGTCCAGCTGATGAAGCATCACAAACACTTACATTCCACGCTACATCAAGCCTGGCGACTTTATTGCCTGATCCAATAATAAGTAAAAATGTACTGACAGGAAATTGGGAACTTGTTCTAAATCCAATAGTTGTAGCGACAAGCAAAACAGCAAAAGTAACAATAATGCTGCAAGACAATGGCGGCACTGCAAATGAAGGGGTTGATTCATTCGTAAGTTCATTCAACTTTACAGTTAATCCGATAAATATCGCTCCGAATTTCAATACTATTCAAGAAACTACAATTTTTGAAGATAACCCTTTAAGTATTACCGTTTCAGGATTAACTGTTGGAAATAGCGCAGAAGATGCGGTACAAACATTATCTGTAACTGCCACTTCAAGCAACACTGGTATAATTACACCGTCAGTCACAATGATAACAGGTGGTTTTAAAATTACCGGTACGCCGACAGCAAATGCTAATGGTACAGTACAAATAACTGTTAAAGTCAAAGACAGTGGCGGAACTTTAAATGGCGGTATTGATACATTCACTCAAACTTTTAACTTAGATATAACTGCTGTTAACGATGCGCCCAGTTTTAGCAATACATTGTCAGATATAACTACATCTCAAAACATACCGATTAACATTGTTATGACTGACGTTACAGCTGGCGGCAACGGAACTGAAAGCAGTCAAGCATTAACATTTTCGGCTATAAGCAATACTCCGGACCTTGTTCCAAATCCAACATTTACTTATTTAGAAGGTATTTGGACAATGACAATTTCTCCCATTGCTAATGTAGTAGGCTTTTCTGATATTGATGTAATTTTAACAGACGATGGCGGAACTGCAAATGGCGGAATTAATAGTTATGTTAAAAGATTTAGATTTACCCATATTATTATTAATACACCGCCAAGTTTTGATGTTATTCCTGATCAGGTAATGAACGAAGATAGCACTTTAAATGTTAATATTACTAACATTAAGGCTGGCTCTTCAGATATTGAACAATTAACTCAACAAGTCACAATTACAGCTACAACGGGAGATCTGACGATAATGGATCCTCCTGTTATTACCTCAGCAACAGGTTCATTTGAAATGAAATTTACTCCTAAACCTAACGCAAATGGTGTCGTAACGATAACTGTTATTGCAAAAGATAATGGCGGAATAGAAAATGGTGGCGTTGATACCGCACAGCAGGCTTTCAGCATAACTGTTAATCCTGTAAACGACGCACCATCCGCAGTAATACCGACTATCTCTCCGGTTAGCGGCGATGGCAACATACATTCAATCACAATTTCAAGTTTATCAGTTGGTCCAGCTAATGAATCGACGCAAACAATCGAAAGTGTAACAGCGATAACTGATACATCAACATTATTAACCGGGGTGCGAATAGATGTAATTGGTGGTAATCAAGTTATAAGTTATACTCCGGTCAATGGACAATCAGGTACCGGTAATTTGATTATTACTGTAAAAGACTCTGGCGGAACATTAAAAGGTGGTATTGATACTACAGCATATAACGTTCCTATTACTATAGTATCGAAACCAGATGTACCTACATTTATTTCACCGGTATATAATGACTATACCAGCGGTAATGATAAAATCCAAGTTAGTGGAACAGCTACTTTAAGCAAGATTAAATACCATGTTTTTAAACAACAAGTAGGCTCCACTTCATCTTGGATCGAATTATATACTACTGATTGGAATAATAGTAGTGACGTAGTGACTTTTGGTATTCCTTCTGCAATGACTCTGACCAGTGGCGCATGGAATTTAAAATTATCAGCAGAAGATGAGCGTGGTGGTATTACAGAAGGAAATACTATTATGGTTACAGTTCCTACAATTATGCCGCCTTCAATTATATCAAACAGTTTAATTCTCTTTGGTATGCCAATAAAATCGTCAAAGACTATCAGTACATTACCGAGTACTATTAAACTTGCCACTTATGATACAAGTACAAATACATATTTAACATCAGTCACTCCATTAGATGTTACATTTGATTCTCAGTATGGGTATTGGATACGAAGCACTGGCATTAATACTACATTAAAATTTACTGGAAGTATAACAAATTCAACAAAATCTATTCCTCTTTCTGTTGGATGGAACTTAATCCCGAATCCGTATTATGGCGATATAACCTGGTCTGTAAAGAATATTCAAGTCATAGATAATCAAAATGAATTAACACTATCTATCCAAGATGCATCAGATTATATATTACCTTATGCCTGGACTTTTACATCTAACAGTACTGAACCACAACTCGGTCATTATACTTTAGTATATGATGACACGATTCTTCCAGGTATTAAAAATACCATTCCGACATGGAACGGATTCTGGGTAAAAGCACTGAAAGAATGTGAAATATTTATACCAAACCCAAACACAAGTGAACTACCTATGACAAGAACGTCTAAACGTAATCTGGTAAATGGCTGGAGTACTCGAATAATAGCAAGTTGTGACAAAGGCGCATCTGAAGTAGTAATTGGGGTATGTGATATTGCTCGCAATTTATCACTTGCTTCCCCACCGGCGTCTCCTCTTGGTTCAGCGGTTAAAATAGCTGCTACCAGAGGCGGCAATCAACTATCAGCAGACTTCATTAAGAATGATGAAAATAAAGAATGGACACTGGTAATAACAAAGGATGATAGCACCGGCAATAATGTAATGCTAAATTGGCCAGATATATCATCCTTAAGCGGGAAACAAACAATTAATTTAACCGATGTGTCAACTGGTAAAAAGGTATCATTGAATGAAGTACGTAATTATTCAATTAATTTTGCAGCCGGTGAAACAACACGAACAATAAAACTATCAATTAGCAAACGCGCAGCATCGGCATTACAGATTACCAATGTACGCACAGAGAACAATCGCAATAGTGGTCAGATAAAATTTGACTTATCTTCCCCCGCTATTGTAACCATGACAATACGAAACTTAGTCGGTAAAATGATAACATGTGCTACTTTGGATGCTCAATCTGCTGGTTCACAAACAATGAACTGGAACTCTGAGGGAAAATCAGCAGGAAAATATATTATTGAATTAAAGGCTGCTGATAAAGATGGCAGATCAATTCGAGCAACATCATTTATTTCTATAAAATAAGGTGGTAACTATGAAAAATATCCTGTTATGGCTGACAGCAGCATTAATCGGCATTTTATTAGCTGGTTGTTCATCTACTCCTACTAATAAAATGGAACTTAAAAGTTCTACATCTTTCACTATAAAATGGGATAATACCCGTGATCTGACAATAAAATCGTCGTCTGTTAATAGTATCGTGGTTACAGCATTTTATAATGATAAGCAACCGTATGTCATTTCCAACAGGCCCGAAGTTGGAAATACTACTTCAGTGGTATTCTTCGATTTACCTGCTGTACCAATAAAATTCACTGTTAGTTTATATAGTGATGTAGATGGCAAAGGAGATTTATTATCAAAAGGTGAACAAAATTATACACAGCCACTTGGAATGGGATTAAACCAATTGACATTAGTTATGCATGCAGTTCCGTTTTCTTTGAATGCATTACCATATTCGTTATCATTTGACATTAATGACCAGCCAAAATTAGTTACAATAAGTGGCTATGACAATATCGAAGATTCAATCATATTCAACCAAGGAGAACTTGAGTTTTCTATTTTAGATACTTCGGTTGCAACATTTGAACAAATCAATGCAAATCAGGTAAAAGTGACCCCAAAAGCAGTAGGAACAACTACATTACGAGTAAAATCGACTGTTCCAGGTGTGAATGTATATACGAATGTGCCAATTACTGTAACATCAATGCAAATAGCATCTAAAAACATTAGTCCAACTTCTTTTACTTTTATTGGGGGAACAGTAAATATATCTACAGTAATAACAGGCAGTACTCCAAGTAAAGTCGAAGCTGAAATATCTGGTGGAATTTATTCAGTACCGAACTTGATTACTTTAGAATTAATAGAGGGTGAATACACCGGAACTTGGAATGCACCATCAAACCTGTCGATAGCAGGAACATCAAATATCTATACCGTTAAAATTAAAGCTACATCGCAAAATAATCAAGTGATTGAGAGTTCACCAGTTAATGTTACAGTCGCTTCACCGGAGCAACCGCCTGCTCCTTTAAACTAAAATAATTATCTATAGAAGGCGCACATAAAGTGCGCCTTTTTTGTTAGAACAAGAAAATTCTGGGTATTATATTAAAAACTGGTAAGGGAGTAAGTAAAATGAAAATTTTACATGTAAATGCTAATCCTAAACCTTTGGAAGAAGCATCATCAAAGAAAGTAACTGAAGCATTTTTTAATGCAATCAGTGGTAAACATGACATAACGGAGATTGATCTCTACACAGATCAACCCCCTTTTTACAGCTACTTAGAATATCGTAATTTCTGGTATCCTGTCTTTATTCCAGAATATCAGCAATCACCAGAAGAAATTGCAGCAAGTGAATATGCATTCAGGCATGGCAAATTAGTTAATGAAGCAGATTTGTTAGTAATTACTGCTCCAATGTGGAACTTCGGTCCTCCAGCGATTTTAAAAGCCTGGATTGACCAGGTTATTTCACCAAACTTAACTTTTACAATGGATGAAACCGGTCCGCATCCCATGCATAAAATACAGAAAACTATCCTGTTCAGCGCATCCGGTGGTACATACGCTGAAGGAGATACCAGAAATGGATTGCTGGCAATTGTTAGAACAGCCTTTGGGTTTACTGGGGTAAAAGATTTTGATTGCGCCTGGGCAGATGGGCAAAATTCATTTTTCTTCAAAGACTCAGCAGAACGATTAGCCGCAGCCATAGAAAAAGCGAAATTAATAGCAGGAAGTATCTAAATAAAATAATGGGGATTGAATAATTATTCAATCCCCATTTTCATTCAGTAATTTATAATTTGCGGTGTAATGTTCCAACCTTCAACAGCAATTACATTCATTGGTTCTTTTCTTTTTTCAAGTTGCATATAAAATCCAGAAACTTCTTTTGGCCTTAATTTTATATTTCTCATTTCTCCTGGCATAATTGTATATATCCAACTATCTTCGCCAAGCAGCCAGTGTCCATCTGGTCGGAATATCCGTATCCCCATTGCCGCTATTTTTCCGGTGTTTTGCAATTTTACATGAATTATCCCATCTTCTTTTACACACTCAACTCGTAAATCAGTATCAGGCAAAGAAACCAACGGTGATAAGATAGGTGAAATAAGTGTAGAGAAGAGATAATCATTCATGTGCAGCTGGTGACCGCGATTGAATAAATTCAACCTTAATAAAAATAATTCTTGAAAACCTTTAGGTATCACCCATTCAACAGAACCAGCACGAATTGACGCGTTAGGATGAGAAAGAGTATTAATATGACCCTGGTTTAATATTTTATTTTCAAGAGTAATAAGTTCCCAATGTATTTCAAGCGGTTGTGATTCTTCTTGCGAGTTACTCAAATGTAATTCTGCAAAAAACATTTCACCCGATTTCCATCCCATACGCGCAAACTTTGCTGATACTATTACTTTACTGAATGCCTTAACCATCAAGGAATATGCTGGTTGAGGATTACCGAAGTAATCTATTAATGCTGGTGAAATAAAATTAGGCCACGGTTCATTTAAATGCCACAGCATCACACCTGAACAATGCCACTTTCTACGTCTATTGGATTCAATAATATACCTTATAGCTTCTGCCTGCAACAATTGACTGGAATGAATATAATCGTCCATTCTTACAACATTCCCAAACATCTCATTAACCATGGGAAAATCAAGCCATCGACCACCACGATTCCGCCATGTAAGGTTTTCATTTGATGGCGGCCAAATTTTATTTTCACGTGATGTTAAACGCATTACCTCATGATTAGTCGCACCAGGACACCCGGCTGCGCCAACAAATAATGGGTTAACACTATTTAAGAAACTATATTCATTTTCTTGACCAAGATATGTATACGGTCCATGTATATCATGTTGCTGGTCTGCAGTTTCTTCAGCGTTTTCAACTTTTGGAAATCCTATTAATCCGAAAGGAGTTGTAGGGAAAAATATGCGGTCAGTGTCATATTCAGTGACAATTTTTTGTAATAATTTCAATAACGGATCACGATTTGTCGCAGGCATACCATCGCGATTTTGCAAATTATCTCCACCGCACCATGCAATTAATGATGGGTGATTTCTTCTTGATCGAATTAATTCCGGCCCATGCGATTCCCACAAAGATAAGGAGCGTGCATCAGTAGCAGGAACACAATTTTTACCTGAACCTATCAATGGCAAATCTTGCCATATCATTATCCCTAATTCATCACACTGAGCATATAAATCATTGCTGCCAATGCCGCCACATCCCCATATTCTTATCACATTAACATTTGCTTCAATTAACAACTGCAAATGATGACGAATCTTACCGTAATTATCAACACCTTGCAGATGATCAAAAGGAACGATAGTTACACCTTTTATAAATATATATGTTCCATTTACTATTAATGTATATGGCATTATCGCATTATGCGAGCTTTCATTTCTCACATACCTGACATCACGAATACCGAAAAGAGATTCGTGGCGGTCAGCCAGTGCGCCATCAGTACTGAAAACTTCAGTAACAAGCCTATACATCTTCTGTTCGCCAAAACCAGCCGGCCACCATAATTGAGGGTGGCGCAATTGATGTTCAATAGATAAATGTGCGACTCCCCTGGTTCCCGAATGTTTGCTGCGTTCAGAAATTATAGCAGTATCACCATCATAAATTGAACTCTGAATATCATAATTTCCACTGCTGCATTGCAAAGTAGCAGCAACTGAAACGGCTGCCATATCTGTATGCAAATTTATTGTTGAGCGTACAGCTACATCAGTGAAATGAAACTTCCCTACCCCATAGAGCTTTATAGAACCTGGAATGCCAATATTAATATACCTTGTACCAAAATCCCATTTTGCACCAAAACGTGGACAAACTTCATGGCTTTGTTCAGTTGAACCGAATTGATTTTGAATTTGAGGTGGAGAACCAATGAATATTTGCAGGCGATTAGTTTTATTCGATATTAGATATTCAGTGACATCAACTTCAAAAGTCGTACCGTAACCATCAATATCACCAACATGTCTGCCATTAAAAATAACCGTTGCTGAAGGGTCTACCGCATTAATAGATAAAATAACTCTGCGACCACGTAAAGTGTCAGGAGGAATAAAGAGGCAGCTATATTCCCAATGTCTTGCCCAAACCCATTCAGATAATTTACTTTGTTCTTCCCAATACGGGTTTGGAATAACATCAGCAGCTAACAAATCGGCTTGTACTGATCCGGGAACATGAGCGTTATACGGTCCCCTCTCATATCCGGCACCCAACGATTTATTTGCTGGACGCCATTGATCAGCATGATAACCATATAATTTCCATTCTTCATTATCTAACAGAAATTCTGCTAAAGACATTAAAAGCTCCAAACAATAAAAAACCGCTTTTTATATATATGATTTTTCCCATTAGTTAAGTATAATATACAAAAGTTATGGTATTTTGGATATATTATTTCGATTAAAAAAGGAGAAATTATGAAAAGAATGATTTGGAATTGGGTGATAAGCTCAATTGCATTATGGTTAGGCGCATCTATTTTGAGTCCTGATGTTAATATTACTACCCCTCCCTGGTACAATGTATGCTGGGTTGCGGCATTACTCGGGTTAACTAATGTAGTTGTCAGTATAATTACTGCTTTGATAAAATTACTGACATTGCCGGTAAATATACTTACTTTGGGTTGCTTTGGCTTTTTCCTTTCATTAGTTATGAATGGTGTGGCGTTATATTTTGTCAGCACTTCACTTGCACCCAAAGTATTTCATATATCAACATTTTCCATGGGATTAGCACTTGCCGTATTGATGTCAATATTCAGCGGTATTTTAACAGTAATATTACCATTCAAAGGTGATAATTCTTAACCGTATTTAACACCAGCTTGAATAAACCTTAAATAATTTTCCTGTTGTCGGGATGTCAATACTGCTTCATAAGGACCAGCAGAAGGGGAAAGCATTAATCTTTTTCCTTTGCACTCATCTATTACATTTTTTACAGCCATTTCCATTTCATCAGGAGTTAAGCGTTGAAACTCATCGTATTGAATGTTACCTATTAAGCCGATTTTATCACCAACAATATTAAATGCTTCTGTAAAAGTGCAGTTTCCTATCGGTGGTGCTTCAATAGTATGCAAAGCATCAGGAGCCATATCAAGAAAATATGGCAATATTTCTTTAATTTGACCATGATAATGTTGAATTATCCATTTATTATCATCATGTATCATCTTATTAATTTCTGCTGCATACGGCACAATCCATCGGCGAAATGTATCCACACTCACCATTGGCGGTGATGCCAATTCTGACCCAACAGAAAAAAATACTGGTGCTGCATTCGATTCAATTGCAATCCTATAAATTTCGCGATACCTTATCATCAAATTGTCTAATATAGATACTACTAAATCTGGACATGTTAATGACCATATCGACATTTCTTCTAAATTTGAACTGTAGTAAATAACTCCTATCGGTTCACCCAAATCCAACATCATCAAACCTAATTCATCAGGAAATTCAACTGCTTCTTTGCGGATATTTTCTAACTGTGGATTAAGAACTTCTGATATCTTCTCAGTCGGGAATAACGGGAATTTTGAAAATATTTCCAACTCTTCTTCGGAATTAATCATCTTTCTTGTTTTAGGTCCACCTGACCCACCCAATCTATTTTCAGTCCATAGTTCCATTCCATTGAATCTGTAAAAAGTCTTACTGATGTGTTCATCGCTATTAACGAAAGATTCAGTAATGATTTCTACATCATCTGAAAATGTTGGCACCCCAGTATTGCGGCGATTTAACCAAATTGCGTTATCAAGAGCGGCGGCAGTAATATCTTTATAATATGGGTTGCTTAATACATCAGTATAATATCCTGCGTGATGATACGGAAATAGCATCCAAATTGGTACCTGTTCGCACTTATCTCCTCGAAGAAAAGAGATTATTTTATCTCGGGATGTTATTCGATGCTTTTCCATTTTCTCACCTTATTAACCATCACTCGTCTTTCAGATGCATTTGATAATAACGCTTCTAAATATGGCTCATCAGCTGTTTGCAATGCTTCTCGCCAGATAGATAATTCTACAATTAACTTAGTAAGTGAAGTTAATACCCTATCGCGGTTTGTCATTAAGATATCACGCCATAACGCAGGATTTCCTGCTGCAACTCGTGTAGTATCGCGAAATCCCCCGGCCATAAATGGCAGTGCTAATTCTTCATAATTACTGCTGAATACAGCATTTACGAGTGCCGAAGCCACAAGATGTGGAAGATGACTGGTTAGCGATACAACATCATCATGACTGTCAGCATCAATAATTATCGGCGAAGCGCCTAAAGAAGCTATCAGTTCAAACAACTTATCTACAGACTCACCAGATTTTTCATTTTCACATAATGCCCAGGTTGCACCTTTGTATAATCCGGCATGAGCATGAGACAATCCTGCTTTATCAGATCCTGCCATTGGATGACCGCCAACGAAATATATACCCATGGGTATCACTGCTGATGCGCTATTCATTATCGCGCGTTTCGTACTGCCGACATCAGTAATAATAGTTCCTATCTTAACAAACGATGATAACTGGGCTAACTGATCAATAATAGTCTGAACAGGAGTACATAGAACAATTAAATCGCATCCAGCACAATCAGTGATATCATTGGAAAGTTTACTGAATATCTTTATATCATCAATTTTCAATAATTCAGCTTCAATTAATGTTTCTTGGCGACGGGCAATACCGATTATTTCGATATCAGGTGATAATAATCGCAAGTCTATTGCCAAACTGCCACCCAGCAAACCAAGTCCGACAATGGCTATTTTATTAAATTTTATTTCAAAAGAATTTTCAGTCATCGCGAGTTATCTTTCTACATTTTCCCGCTCAATCCTGCTTTTGCGATAGAAATTATATAGTTTCACCACCATAAGGATGTGAGTCACGATGGAAATCGGTTAACCTCCCATCATGCTCAATTAATATCTGATCTGTAGAAATTCCTGCTTTTTGCATTTCTTGTATAATATCCCGGGCGCGCCATTGCGGTGGAATAATAATAATATCAACTGGATTCTCGATAAGATAATCACGGAATCTTATTACTTGCCCTGTTCCGGGGACAAAAGTTCCTACTTTCGATTTATCTGAATCAACAACAACTGGGAATCGTTTTGAATCAAGGCAATACCGATCAATAAATGCTGCTGATTTACCTGTACCACCCCATAAGGCAACTTTTTTGACACTTGCTGATATTTCAATAAGTTGTTTTTTTATTACATTCATTGCTTTATCTGTTGCATTTCGATATGTAAGTGATTCATCTGCATGAGCTAAATGGTGAGGAGTACCACTTAACACCATTAAACCATATATTACTTCTCCATCGTAACCATGACCTATTTGTTTCACTGTTGCCCCGCAGGTACTAATCATTTTCATAAATGATGTAGAAGTAAAATGAGAAGAATGCTCATAATAAAAATCAACTGTTCGATTATTTTCCAATGCACGGTCAACACAAGGTACTTCAAAGTATGCTAATGGCTGCAAACCGATTGTTGCTGCAACAAAAGAAATCCGCTGTAAAAAGCCAAGTGGATTAGTTAAATGCTCCAATACATGGCGGCTGATTACCAAATCTGGCTGTAATTCCGGCAGATGTATTGCCGGATCAAAATATTCCGCTCGAAACTGTACATTATCACATCCACCAGCAGCACCATTAGGGTCAAATCCAATAAAAGTTCCTCCTGGTTTGCTTTTTGCCAATGCGGCTATAAAAGATCCATCACCATGCCCGATTTCAATAACTGTCGGATTTTCTGGTATTCGTGATAATAATGTCTGTTGAACTTTCCTAATGAAATGAGACCATGATGCACCACTATTAAACATTAAATTAGGTTTGCTGGAATATGGAACATCATCATAAGTAAAAGCTGCATTAAAAATATGACCACATTCAACACATCTTAAAAAATCTAATGGGAGTTTTACCATATTTATAGCTTCATCTGCAGTTTCTGGCCATGCTAATGTAGCAAGCGGTTGTGGTTCACTGCGTAAAAATGGCACAGCAACATAATAACCACATGCCGGACAAGTTGCCTGACGTATTTCATCTTTCTTTATATGTAATTCAGTTCTCATTTTTCCACCCCCAGGAATCTAACTTTTTATGTTCTAATGCAGATAGATATGCTGATGCAAAGAAATTAGAAATCTCATCAACAGCAGCATGATTTTCAAACAAAATATCGCGTTTTGATATTATCTTATCTTCAATGTTTTTCTTAAATTCTTCATCATTTGCCATACGATATGCCAAATGCAGATATTCATCTGCATTATTAGCTATCAAATCATCAATTCCCATCTGCCGATAACATGCCAGGGTTACCCGTCCACGCATAAACGGTCCCGGCCATGTTACTATACCTTTACCACAGGCAAATGATTCATAAGATGTATTTCCACCACCAAAATATGGCGGGTCTAAAATAACATCAGATACCTGTAATAATTTCAAGTAATCATCCATAGGCATTTTAGGCAATATAAATATCCTGGGTAACAATGATGATGGTATTTTATTGCTTATTCTTTCTGTTAACGGCTTAAACCATTCCGTATTGCCGCCACCTATAATCACTAAAATCGCATTTTCGTCTCTTAAAAGCAACTGCCCTAATGCTTCATCAAAATGTGGATGAAATTTAAAAATACTTTGCGGGCAAGTATATATCTTTTTACCTTCAGGCAAGTAATAGTTAGCTTTAAAGTTTCCGGGTTCCGGTATTGATGGCTTATAGTAAAATGTAGGTAAATTTGTTAATTTGATTAACTTTTCAGAATAATGCTCATCTGCACCTTCAGGTTCCGCATCCTTAGCAGAAATAAAATAATCAATATTGGGTAAACCTGTTGTATCGGGATGTCCCCATGTAACACACTGGACAGGAGCTAACCGTGCAAATGCGAGATAATAAGTTAAAGGATCCATGCCAATATCTGTATAAAATAACACATCAATTTTTTCATTTGCAATTAATTCTTGTGATTTTTTCAAGACACGAGGCAATTCTACAACTTTATCTGCAACTTTAATTATCTTCTCAGTTATATCGTCTTCAAGTAGATTTTCAGTTGTAAAGACTATAACTTCATATTTATCTCGAGGCAAATTCTCAATAAAGCCTATATTAAATTTCCCAATCGTATGGAGCTTAAAAAATGCGCTAACTAAACCAATTCTAATTTTTCGACCGTTTAACGGAGCCAAATGCAAACAATGATTTGCAAGCGCACTTAACTGTGAACAGCATTTATAATATGCGGCAGCAAACATTAATTGCATTTCTTTATCATTATGCCCATGGTATGCAAGATAAAAATTAGCAAGATTTACCTGTAAAAAAACATCATCCATTTGTTTTGGATTATTAATAAACGGGGTAGTCGGTTAGCTCCTCCTACTGCTTTTACTATCATGTTCATCCCAATTGTAACCATGAATCAAGTCTGCTTCAGTAATTTGATTAGCATTTACTGATTGTTCAATAAGACGATAAA
>Ga0194053_10000248_pt1 | contig 41372 bp, 42 predicted proteins | sample SepL228m_MetaG_FD_161684 | JGI IMG/M metagenome (GOLD analysis project Ga0194053, IMG submission 161684) | Anoxic zone freshwater microbial communities from boreal shield lake in IISD Experimental Lakes Area, Ontario, Canada - Sep2016-L227-8m | ecosystem: Environmental > Aquatic > Freshwater >... | reverse complement strand
CTTTCAATTTAGTTCCATTCTCGACCATTTGTACCCACCTCAAACGTTCTTCCTGTATGTTTTTTGGCATATGTGTACACATTAATTAACTCTACTAAAAAGTGACATATGTGTGTGCACATTACCACATGTATTTGACAATATTAATTTGGAGGCAAAAGCTGCATATGTTTTTGATATACAAAAAAATCAGGTTGTGTATGAAAACAATCAAAACACACAACTCCCACTCGCATCTCTTACAAAACTAATGACAGCACTCACCGCAATCAAACTCATTCCTACAAATTCAAAAATAACAATAAAAAAGGAATTTATTGACTACAATGGAGATGAGAAGGGAATAACAGCTAATGAATCATGGACACTCAAAGATCTTCTCGATTTTTCTCTTATTACATCCTCAAACGATGGAATGCGTTCTGTGGCTTCAGCTATTGGTTCACAAATTTTAAATAGTACCGACTACAGTATGGGACGAAAAGAGTTTGTGACAAAGATGAACGAAAATGCAAAATCTCTTGGACTCACTCAGACATATTATATTAACGAAAGCGGACTCGATGAAGGTAAAGTAAATGGAGGATATGGTTCGGCGGAAAATATCGCACAGCTTATGGAATATATGCTCAAAAATTATCCACAGATTCTTGAGGCAACTAAATATCCGGTGACAAAAATTAATTCTCTTTCAAAGACTCACACGGCAGTAAACACCGACACAGCAATAGAAAAAATCCCAAATCTTATCGCCTCAAAAACCGGATACACTGATATTGCCGGCGGAAACTTGGCTGTAATTTTTGATGCTTCTATCGGCAGACCAATTGTTATTGTAGTACTCGGTTCTTCAGAAAATGGCCGATTTGAGGACGTAAAAACGCTCGTACAGGCAAGTTTGGCATATAGTAAAGAATAAAGTATACTGGAAATATGTGTGGAATTGCCGGGGTTATTGACCCAAATCTAAACGAAAAGGAAAAGGTAATAGGAGATATGGTCTCCAGTATTATTCATCGAGGACCTGACGATGACGGTTTTTTTGTTGATGGATATGTTGGTCTCGGAATGAGACGACTTTCTATTATTGACCTCTCCTCTGGTAGACAACCTATCACATCAGCAGACGACAGATTTCTAATATTTTTCAACGGAGAAATTTATAACTATCAGAGTCTTCGAAAAGAGCTTATTGAAAAAGGATACAAATTTAAAACACAAACTGATACCGAAGTTATTCTTCATATGTATAGTTTGTACGGAGAAAAAATGCTTCCGAAATTGCGTGGAATGTTTGTATTTTGTATTTATGATACACAAGAAAAAACTGTATTTTTGGCGCGAGATTTTTTTGGGATAAAACCTCTGTACTATCTTGTCCAAAAAACCGTAAGTTCTCCGAGAGATGAGGCAAGTATTGTAGCCTTTTCATCAGAAATAAAAAGCTTTCTCACATATCCGGGGTTTATTCCACAGGTAAATGATAGCGCAGTCTATAACTATCTTTCATTTCAATACAATCCACTCACAGAAACTTTTTTCAAATCTGTCTACAAACTCCCTCCGGCACATTGGATGAAATTGGATCTCAAAAAGAGTACCGCAGAAATAAAACAATACTGGTCATTTGAGTTTGGTGAGAAAAAAATATTACCCAAAAAAGCTGAATTGAAAGAAAATAAAGGTGTTGATTATGATGTTGAAATTGATCCAATTGATCCAAACAAAAATAGACTCGTACTACCCAAAACAGAAGAAAAGGTTGCTGAGGTTGTATACGAAACCATAAAGGATTCTGTGAGTCACCATATGATTGCCGATGTTCCAGTAGGTTCATTTCTCTCCGGAGGAGTTGATAGCAGTATTATTGCTACACTTATGCAGGAAATCCGAGGGGACAAAAAAATCAAAACATTCACTGTAGGCTTTGAAGGACTTACCGAAGGAAATGAATCAAAAGAAACATCTGATTTTCTTGGTACCGACCACACAGAGATCACAGTTGGAGCAGATGAATATTTTAATATATTACCTAAAGCCGTCTGGCATTTTGACGAGCCAGTTGCTGATCCATCAGCTATTGGACTCTATTTTGTGGCTCGTGAGGCCAGAAAACATGTCAAAGTTGTCCTGTCTGGCGAGGGTGCGGATGAGTTTTTTGGTGGGTACAATATCTATCTCGAGCCATTTGCTCGCAAGAAAATACTCTGGATTCCAAAAGTTATTCTAGAGTTTGTCACAAAAATTCCTTTTGAATTCAGGGGTAAAAATTATGCGCGCCGAGCAAGTCAGAGACTCAAAGACTGGTACATTGGAAATGCCTCAATTTTCAAAAAAGACGAAATTAAAAAAATATGGAAGGGAAGTCCGCAAAACTTGCAATCTCTCAACCTACTCTACGCACACACCGCGCACCTCAGCGAATCGACACAAATGCAATACATCGATATTCACACATGGCTTGTCGGTGATATTTTGGCAAAAGCCGACAAAATGACAATGGCAAATTCTCTCGAGCTCCGTGTTCCATTTTTGGATACCGAGATTGCTCGACTTGCCTCTGTTTTGCCAGACACTCTCAAATGGAACGGGGGGATAACAAAATATATTTTAAGAAAAGCATTTGAAAAAAGAATTCCAGAGACAACACGTAATAGAAAAAAACTCGGCTTTCCAACACCTCTCCGTGACTGGCTCACTCCAGAGAGAAAAGATATATATGAGAAAATATTGTCCAACGAATATATTTCTTCACATATGGATGTGCAATATATACAAAAAACAATCTCCGATCATACTGAGAAAAAAGCTGATAATTCACGAAAAATCTATCTCCTCCTTATGCTCGCTTTGTGGTATAATGTGTATATTAAAGGCGAAAAAATATCCGTATGATTAATGTTATCAAAATTGTAGTACCAGCAGTCGTGACTTTCTTTTTGGGTATTCTTATTACTCCGTTTTTTACTCACTATTTCTACAAGTACAAAATGTGGAAAAAATCCGCTCGCACAGAAGCAGGGGATATTACCACAGATGATTTTGCAAAGGTACATAACACAAAGGGTGAGTTATCTACACCTCGTCCAGGAGGAATTATTGTTTGGTTTTCTGTAATTCTCACGGTTTTTATTATTTATTTGTTGTCACTACTTTTCCCCGGTGACTTGACCCACAAATTAAACTTTTTCAGCCGAAGTCAGACTCTTCTGCCGATAGCAGTATTTATTTTAGGATCACTCATTGGTCTTGCTGATGATCTCCTCCAAGTCTTCAGCACTGGCTCATATGCAAGAGACAATATCGCAAACAGAAAGGTTAAAATTGGTTGCATTTTTATAATAGGAGTTATTGTGAGTTACTGGTTTTATTTCAAACTTGCAATGACCACTATTCATATTCCATTTTGGTATGACATTGATTTGGGTATTATGATAATTCCATTTTTCATTATGGTTATGTTTGCAGTATTTTCTACAAGTATTATTGATGGGATTGACGGACTATCGGGAGGCGTTATGGCATCAATATTTACTGCATATTCAGCCATTGCCTTTTTTCAAAACCAAATCGATATTGCAACACTTTGTGCAGTTATCGCAGGTGGAACACTCGCTTTTCTTTGGTTTAATATTCCTCCGGCACGATTTTATATGAGCGAGACTGGGATGATTGGGCTTACTGTTGTTTTGTCTGTTATTGCTTTTTTGACCAACACAGTTCTCCTTTTACCGATCATTGCGTTGCCACTCGTAGCAACATCTCTGTCTGCTATTATTCAAATGATCTCTTATAAATACTTCAACAAACATCGCGTATTTCGTGTTGCTCCACTCCATCATCATTTCGAGGCAATCGGCTGGTCAAAAGAAAAGGTTGTTATGCGTTATTGGATTGTAAGTGTCGTATGCGCAATCATTGGAGTTATTCTTTCTATTGTCAGTTAATGTGTCTGTGTGTATAAAATTCGATGAAAACAATCAAAGTTGACATTCCATTTCTCATATCAATTTTTATTTTTGTCGTCGCTGGCTTTCTGATTTTTTCATCTGCATCCCTCGGCCTTTTATCAAATCCTAATGGGAAATATTCATCGGTGACATTCAGTCAAACATTTTTTGGTCTTGGACTAGGACTCATTTTTTGTTGGATAACGTCGAGAATTGATTATAGACTTTACAGAAATTACTCTTTCTGGCTTTTTATTCTCTCTATTCTAGCCACATTACTTGTTTTTGTACCTGGAATAGGAGTTCTCCACGGCGGAGCACATAGATGGATCTATATTTTTGGTTACTCATTTCAACCATCCGAGCTTTTGAAAATTGGCTTTATATTTTATTTGTCAGCATGGTATGCGGGAGTTAAAGAAAAAGTAATTACATTCAAAGATGGTTTTCTACCTTTTCTTATTTTGTCAGCAATTGTCAGCGGAATTCTCTTGAAACAACCAGATACCGACACACTGATGATTACAATTTTTTCTGGAATTGCAATTTTTCTCTCGGCTGGTGGAAAATGGAAACATCTTATTGCCTTCGGGGCTCTCGTTATTGTTGGATTTGTCGGGCTTGTTTTTGCCAGACCATACCTTATGAGTCGCGTGACAACATTTTTAAATCCAGCAGACAATGCGCTAGGTAGTGGTTATCAAATACAACAGTCTCTCATTGCAATTGGATCTGGAGGAATTTTTGGGAGAGGATTTGGTCAAAGTATCCAAAAGTTTGATAATCATTTGCCAGAACCAATAGGGGACTCAATTTTTGCTGTGGCCGGTGAAGAATTTGGCTTTCTAGGTACCACAGTAATACTCGCCCTTTTTGTTTTTTTTGCCTTTAGAGGCCTCAAAATAGCCAATCAAAGTCCCGATATTTTCGGTAGACTAGTGACCGTTGGAATTGTTATAATGATTGTATCCCAGGCTTTTGTAAATATAAGCGCTATGGTGGGTGTTTTGCCTTTGTCTGGCATAACACTACCATTTATTAGTCACGGTGGAACATCATTATTTATGACGCTTGCCGAGGTGGGAATTATTTTGAATATTTCAAAACACAGAAAATTGAAAAAAAACTAATATGAAAATACTTTTAACTGGTGGAGGTAGTGGTGGACATTTTTATCCTATTATCGCCATTGCTGACGAAATAAACAACATCACAAAAGAAAACCGTCTGGTCAGACCGGAAATTTTCTTTATGTCCAATGATCCATACAACGAAGGATTGCTCTACGAAAACAACATTACATTTGTCCAAGCGATGTCTGGAAAGGTTCGAGTCAAACCATCATTCACAAGTATTATTCTCAACTTTTTTGACTTCTTCAAAATTGTATTCGGCTCAATTGGCGCACTCTGGTCCGTGTTTAGTATCTATCCCGATGTTGTTTTTGGAAAAGGTGGATTTTCCAGTTTTCCAGCACTCCTCGCGGCACGGATTTTGAGAATCCCAGTTGTCATCCACGAATCCGACAGTGCTCCCGGCAGAGTAAACCTCTGGGCCGGTAAATTTGCGAGGAAGATAGCACTATCCTATCCAGATGCAGCATCATATTTTCCAAAAGATAAAGTCGCGTACACCGGTAACCCAATCAGAAAAGAAGTTATGGAAGCTCTCTCGGTCGGTGCACACGAATACTTGAAACTCGATCCAAGCATTCCAACAATTCTCATTCTCGGTGGTTCTCAGGGTGCACAGATTATAAACGAAGTTATTATGGATGCACTTCCAAGACTTGTAGAACAGTATCAAGTTATTCATCAAACTGGAAAAAATAATATAAAAGTAATACAAGAAACAAGTGCTGTTATTCTCCAAGCAAATTCCCACAAAGACAGGTATCGACCATATGACTATCTGAATATTTTGACACAGAGAATGTCTGCTGGTGCATGTGACATCATTGTCTCTCGAGCAGGGTCAACTATTTTTGAAATTGCATCATGGGCAAAACCAAGTATTTTGATTCCCATAACAAATTCAAATGGAGATCATCAACGCAAAAATGCATACTCGTATGCTCGGTCAGGCGCCGCAATTGTCATTGAGGAAAAAAATCTAGTTGCAAATGTTCTTGTGGCAGAAATTAACAGAATTATGGGAAATAAAGATGAGATTGAAAAAATGAAAGCATCCGCACAAGCGTTTGCAAAGAGAGATGCAGCTCGTCTGATCGCCGAAGAAATTGTAAAAATTGCTCTTGAGCACGAAAAATAAAATGGAACATACAAACAAAAAAGTTGTCACACGTTTTGCACCGTCTCCCACAGGTTTTATGCATGTGGGAAATGTGCGTACTGCTCTCTATGCATGGCTTTTTGCGAGGAAAAGTAACGGTGTTTTCATTTTGCGAATCGAGGACACTGATCAGAAAAGAGAAGTGGAAGGTTCTAGAGAACATATACTCAAAGCGCTGAAATGGTTGGGTTTAGATTGGGATCAAGGTCCAGATGTTGGAGGTCCTTTTACCCCATATGTTCAATCAGAGAGACTAAAACAGCTTGATATTTATAAAAAATATGCAGAAAAACTTATAGAAAAGGGTTATGCATATGCAGATACAAAATCTGAAGAAGAACTTGATGCTTTGCGAAAAAAAGCTGAGAATGAAAAACGACCTTTCTTATATCGTGAACATAGACCTGAAAATACTCCAAAGTGGGAAGTTGGAATGCCTTTGCGATTTAAAATAAAAGAATTAAAACGAACAACTTGGAATGATATTGTGAGGGGTGAACTCTCTGCAGGACCGGAAGCTTTGGATGATTTTATTTTAATTAAAAGTGATAGTTTTCCTACGTATAATTTTGCTCATATTGTGGATGATATTGAAATGGGTGTAACTCATGTCGTTCGTGGACAAGAATTTATTTCTTCAACGCCAAATTATATTTCTGTGTATGAAGCATTAGGTGCCACAGAGCCTTCATATATAACAGTGCCTCCAATTATGGGAGCGGATGGCAAAAGAAAACTAGGCAAACGTGACGGTGCAAAAGACATTTTGGATTATGAAAAAGAAGGATATCTCCCTGACACGATGATAAATTTTCTTACGTTTCTCGGATTTAATCCGGGTGGAGAAAAAGAAATATACACCAGAGAGGAACTTATTGATGTTTTTGACTTACAAAAAATTCACAAAGCTGGCGCACAATGGAGCGATGACAAACTCGACTGGATGAACAAAGAACATATGAAGCTCTTGGATGAACATGAGAGAAACCAGAAAATATATGAGAGACTTTCTGAGAACAAAGAAATTTCAACATATAAAAAATTGCAGGATATAAATTTTATGCAAAAAATATATCCGATAATTTTTGATAGAATTTCAAAATGGGGAGATATTGATTTGCTTGTTGGGGCAGGGGAGTTATCATACTTTTTTGAAGCACCTGAATATGATGAAAAACAGCTTGGCTGGAAAGGGGAGTCCCCTCGCGAAGAAACCAAAAAACATTTGGAGTGGGTTAAACAAACTCTCGAAAATGCCGACCCAGAATCATTTAGTGATAGTGAAAAGATAAAATCATTGATTTTTGATTATGCAACAGAAGTCGGTCGTGGTCAAGTATTATGGCCGTTGCGTGTTTCGTTATCTGGAAAAGAAAAAAGTCCTGATCCATTTACTCTTATATACATTCTCGGAAAAGAAGAAACTCTTTTACGTATAGAAACTGCAATTGCCAAAGTTTCATAAATAATGAAAATAAACAAACCTGTAATCATAATTTGTATGTTTTTGATGCTAGGTACGACACCGGCATCTTTTGTGTCTGCCGTAACCGCCACTAGTACAGCTACAAGTACCGCAGCAGATGAATTAAAGCTCAAAATTGAAGATAGAAACAACCAGATCAAACAACTTGAATACGAAATCAGCCAGTATAACAATGAAGTCCAAAAAATAAGTGGCGAAGCAACAACTCTACAAAAAACACTTCAAACCTTGGACTTAACCCAGAAAAAAATCACCACAGACATCACGCTTACAGACAGAAAAATAAGCAAAACAACTCTGACAATAACTCAAACTCAAAATGAGATTGTGGACATTCAAAACAGTGTTGCCCAGAACAAAAAAGCAATATATTCTCTCATTCAAAATATCAGGATGATAGAGGATAATAATATCGTCGCTCAATTTTTGTTTAGCAAAAACCTTGGTGACATATGGACCGATGTTGATACAATGAACCAAGTCCAGAATCAAATAAAGATTAAATCCGACCAGCTTAGGCTCCTACAAGCTAGTTTGGAGAATAAAAAAAACCAACTAGGTACGCAGAAAAAGAATTTGAGTTCGCTTAAACAGGATCTAAGTGGCAAAAAACAGGCCGTAGAAGTCACAAAACAAGAGAAAGCAACCATCCTTGCCCAGACAAAAAACAAAGAACAGGTCTACAAAGAAATCGTAAAAACAAAAGAGGAACAGAAAGCTCAATTTGAAAAAGAGCTGTATGATTTTGAATCACAACTCAACCTTGTAGTGGACAAGAGTAAATATCCATCAGCACGGATTGGACTCTTTGCATGGCCACTCGACAACGCATATATTACACAACGATTTGGTGTGACAGTTGATTCCAAGAGACTATATTTGTCCGGCTCTCATAATGGAATTGATTTCAGAGCAACTGTAGGCACGCGAGTCAAAAGCATTGGGAGCGGAATTGTTGTGGGTACTGGCAACACTGATATATATCCAGGATGTTATTCGTTTGGAAAATGGGTTATGATTGATCATCAAAATGGACTCTCATCAATATACGGTCATTTGTCGGTTATTAGCGTATCAAAAGGTCAAGAATTGCAAGCTGGAGACCTAATTGGATACAGTGGAAACACTGGATACACAACAGGCCCACATTTGCACCTCGGAATATATGCAACTCAAGGTGTGAGAATCGAACAATTTGTAAACAGTCGGGGATGCAAGCAAGCAATAATTCCACTCGCTGACACAAAAGCATATTTGGATCCAATGGCATATATGCCAGCATATTAAAAGGTAACTGGAGACGATAAAACAATACTGGGAAAAAGGGAACAAATATTTAGAAGAACGAAGCCATTATTGTGCGATGAGAACAAAGTGAACATTGCACAATAATGGCAATCTTTTGGTAAGTCGCCCTACGGGCACTTACCAAAAGATATATTGTGCGACGTGGTCTGTAGAGAGAGAAAACCACTTCCCTCAACCAAAAATAGACAAAAAAAACAAAACTCGCATTACGCGAGATTTTTAAAATTTTTTATTTCTACAGAGAATACGTTCATCCTATCCTCCGATTTTTTTCTCTTGGTCATTTGAGATTGTATGATAAGTACATCATCTTCCGAGAACCGGATTTCCATTATGTACTCCCCTCTTTTGAGTTCATTTTTTGTGATGTGACATACAATGAGAAATGCATCCTGAAAAAGAAGTACGATAATATGTTTGACTCGTTCAAGCATATTATTTCTATTTATTGTATGTGTAGGTTCACAACTCTCTTCACAAATGATTTTTATGATATCCAAAAAATGATTGACGACGATATATCCGTTTTTTGTCATCCGGAGAATAGTCGGATCAATCATCAAACGAATTTCTTTTGGTGCGAGGGACATAAGACCACATCTTCCAGTACATAGCATACCCCCACCACACACCCTGTCAAACACAACAAAAACCCCTTTCGGGGCTTTTGTGTAGTTGTTACTTATTGAGAGCGATTGTCTGAGAAGCGTCTGTCTGTGCAGTTTGAGTCTGGTATTTACCCCAACATGCTCTAGATGAGCTCCATGGCTGTGTGCCCTGTTTCTCATACAATTCGCGTGCGTAGGCAGTATTACCTTCGAGTGTATAGATGTTATAATTTTTTTCCTGAGATGTTTCGAGATGATAATGCTCGTTTATCTGCATCACACCAACATCCTCATTATTTACAACTCCTCGATGGATACTTCCATCCTTATCAAGCTGTCTAAAGTGAGATTCACATTTTGCAATCTGAATCATAATGGGTATGTCAGAGAAGTACTTTCGCACGTACTCTTCGGTACTCATGATGATTTCCACTTCTTTTCTCGATATTTCTCTTACAATGTTCTGGTCCTCCAGTTTTGGAGCGTCTGTGACTGTGACTGGACTTGCGAGTCCCCCAGCTGCAGACATAACCATAAGCAAACTAATAGCAGTGAAATTTAAAATACGTGTGTGTTTAGATAATAATTCTGAATGTAATGCGGTAGTGGACACCCTAAAAGCGGGTTTCCAAAATAAAAACTCAGTACTTCTGAGTTCCTTATACTATATCATACTCGACCCCATCTTGTCAATACAACAACACAAAAACAACCTCTTGAAAAGGTGCAAAAAATGGCTCAAATAAAGGATATAAGAGCCATTTTCAACACACATTATTTACCCCAAAAATCAAGTAGTTTTTCTAGAAATCTTGGTACTGGAGAGGTTGGAGTGAAAAGAGAGCAGAAACGTTCTTTGCAGCGGCAATGTTTGGCAAAACACAGTCATTTTTGCCTATACAATCACCCTGCCAACCCGAAAATCGCCACTGAGCTGAGTCTGGATAGGCTCGGAGTGTCACTGTACTGCCCTGATCATATTTTTTTGTACACGTCGCACCACAATTTATAAGACCATCAGGACTTCCGCTCGTAATACTCTTTACTGACCCACCATAAGTCTTGGTCACATTCACATTGAGCTGACTGTAGACCGTCACACTGGCAGACTTTGAAGCACTACCCGAAGCATTTGAACAAGTAATCGTATAGGTTGAATTTGTATTGATTCCAGAGATAACCTTATTTCCTTCCGTCGTCGGAGTCACAGCACCTGTCCATCCACCGGAAATATTGCAGGATGTTGGTGTATTTGTAGTGAGCCAGTAAAGGTTGGTATTAAATCCAGACGTTCCCGACACTGGATTTGCAGTGAAAGTGGTGATGGTTGGAGGAGCTGCTGGACATGTGACTGAATCAATAGCAAAACCACCATTTGCAGCATTGGCAGAATTTTTTGTTGCCACCCAAATATAATAGGTTTGACCTGGAGTAGATGCAAATGACTGGCTTGTTCCGGCACTTGTATTTTGAAATGATGGGTTATATATATCAAAAGTTGGACTTACAGAGAAGTATGATTGCGTATACCCAGCTGGCAGAGTCCATGAAGCATTGACCTGAGTACCTGGAGCTGGACAAGAAAGGACAAGGTTGGTTGGAGTTGGTGGTATTGTAACTTTGACTGTATCTGATGTTTTTTGTCCGTTAGCACCAGAACACGTAATAGTACTTGAATAATATGTATATGGATTTGGTATATATGGTGATGCACTTGATGTCCCTCCATTTGGATTAATCGCAACACTTGGATTTCCTGTTAATAGGTAACCTGAAGATAGAGTACAGCCGCCAGAAGCATTTGCTATAGCACCCCATGACAAACCATACGTAGCTCCAATTGGCAAGTTATTATATGGCCCCCAAATCTGAGGGACTTCAACTGGTCCGTCTGTATTGGTGTAATAACCGGCAGTAAACCAACCATAATTTCCACTACCACTTGGCCACGGAACACTTGTAATTTTGAGATCTGGTGTACCAAGTACAGGTATAGGGTTTTGAACTGTAATTGTAAATGTTGACGTAACTGGAACCATTTTACCTACCCCATTGAGAGGATATTCATAAACTTGAAAAGTTACAATATATGTACCTGGTGTAATATTTCCACTAATCGTATAAAGAGCATCATATCCATAATTTGAATAAATTGTTGCATCGAGACCATTACTGCCGTTATTTGCATACTGAAATGTACATGTACCACCTGTTGGACAACCTGTTACGCGCCAGCTAACATTTGTCCATCCTGTTTGACCCATATATTGACTACCCGCCCATGTGGTTATTGTTTTTAAATACAACCAATCACCTTGATTGATTGTAATATTTCCAGCTGTACTATAATAATATGGCCACAAAGTTGAATTTGTGTAATACTGTTGAACAGCAAGATATCCGGTAGAAGCACGCACCGACACAGTCAAAAATAATGAAATAATTAGTACTAGCGCAAAGTATGTACTGTATGAAATAAGTGTAGTTAATTTTTTCATATTATTTTTGATATCGAATAGATACAAATGTTAAATCTGCTTGTTTTGTGAGATCCACAGAAATTCGTTGCTGACCTTTTGAAGCGACTATCTTGCCTGTACCGCCTGTATTGGAACTACTACTTGCCACGAGCCACTGTTTATATTCGAGAAAAGCTTTGTACATCGAGAAAACAGAACCTATTTTATTGTTTGTTATATATTCCAAATAATCCCCTTTTTGATCTTCTGGTGTCTTGATTGAATATGATTTTGAGAGAAGGGTTCGCTCAAATATGAGGTCGTCTGGATAGTCCGATGGGTACTGAGGAATTTCAGGTGGTTTTATGAAAGTTACTGTTGTTGAGACTGTATTCTTACTTTTTATATTGGTGTACACCATATAAGAAACTCCTACAATAGCAACAACAAGAATGACTATGACGAGTATTTTTATTACAGTAGCTCTATTCATTGTGTTTGATTAAAACTCTTGATAATTAAGTGGATCGAGAGAAAAGAGTGCCTTTGCCGTTTTGGCCGCACCTGTCACAGAAACAGCACATACATTTCCACTCGTTGGTCGAGTACAATCCCCTTCCCATCCAACAAATTTCCATGCACTCGAGCTTGGTACTGCACGGAGTGTAACCGTCGTGCCATTACTATAACTTTTTACACACGATATACCACAAGAAATTCCCCCATCGTCACTCGCTACTGTTCCTCCATATGAAGGTTGGACTGTCAGGTTGTATGTTGTCAAAATAATTGGTGTGACTGTTACTTGTCTCGTTACACTACCTGCACTGTTTTGACATACGAGGGTAAATGTTGTTGGAGTCGAGAATCCTGTGACTGTCTCACTGCCCCCGGCAATTGATTTTGCACCACTCCATCCTCCAGATGCAGTACAAGATGTTGGACTGCCTGTAGTTGTCCATGTGAGAGTTGTTGTACGTGGCAGAGCACTTGTTGGTGTCGTTGCAGAAAGATTGAGAGTTGGAGTCACAACTGCAGTAGATACTGCGACAGTCTTACTTGCTGTTGCAGGTGTTGGTATGGAACACAAGTTTGCAAAACCAGTATGGTTGGCTACTGTACATGTATATGTTTTGGTTTGGGCTGACGAGAGCGCTGCACACGAGAAATTTGCTGTTGTATTACCTGTACCTGTCCAATTTACAAATGTACACTCAGAAGGATTTAGGGTGACATAAGCATTGTTGACCCCATAATTACAACTAACAGCAATTGGTGTACCGGTCTGAGCAGTAGTTGGTGCTGTTACTGTACCAGCTGTTGGGGTAATACATGATCCAGAAGCACTTGGATCTACACAAGTCGTATTTTGCAGAATATATGAACTGGAAGCACCATTTGCACCATATGCTGAATGAACCCACACGCTATATGTTTGTCCTGGTGTGGTTGAAAACGATTGACTTGTTCCAACACTAGTTGAAACACCAGCAACAGTTGGACTTTCGTAGAAATAGCTGGATGAATAACCTGCGGGAAGACTCCATGTTGCGGAGAGTGTTGTGCCAGGAGTAGGACAAGAAAGAACAAGGTTTGTTGGAGGAGGAGGTGTGTTTACTACAAGACTGTCAGAGCCAGACCCGCCTGCACCAGTACACGAGAGTGTATGTGTTTTTGTAAGAGCATTAGTTGTAAATATTGAACTGCCACCATTTACATTCACAGATGCTCCATCCAAAGTACAACTTGTTGCACCAGAAACAGCACCCCATGACAGAGTATAGTCATAGCCGTAGTGAAGCATTACTGGGCCATCAGTATTTACATATGGTGCCCACCACACAGTGGTATGAGCCTTGTCAGCCCATGCAGTGAGTTTCAAATCAGGCGCTGGAGGTGTTGGACCGACAACTGTATATGGTGTGGATGCTTGAGAATTAAAATCTACAGTATCCAAATTTACAAATGAGTTTGCATATGCTCTAGCTGTATATGTACCAGCAGTATTCACCGTCCAGTAATCCTGACTCCATAACGAATGATTACTTGTGAGAGAATACACGCGCGACGCATGTGGAGCAAGCATACTTGAATCGGAAGTGTAGACATTTATATCACTCGAAGTATTTTTTGGTATATTGCCAGATTTATTTCCGTAAATACTGTTATAGAAAACTGGACCACCGCCAGGCAAAAAAGCTGTGGTGTACGAGCTGTTATTTATAATCGCTAAATATGGGTAAATCTTTTCACCAATATTGAATGTACTTTTTATATTACCGTTTTGATCGGTCAAATAAAATTGTGTAATTGATAGTGTTGATTTTCCACCACTTCCGCCAGTTGTCGGCAAACAATAATAAATTGCACAAGATGTATTACATTTTTGAACAGAAACAGATGATACTGGACAACTATTTGTGTTTTGTGCCCCATTATCACATTGTTCTGTGCTTTGTACTATTCCATCTCCACAACTTGCTGGTGCACTACACGAGTTGAGTCGACAACTGATACTACATGTCGAAGGACATGCACCGTTTGCAGACCCACGATCACATTGTTCGCCTGTTTCTTGTATGCCATTACCACACACCGGTCCGGATGGAGCTGGTGCTTGGAGATTTACTGTGACTTGTGCGAGAGTTCCGGCAGATGTTGTGTCCCCTCTTTTTTGCAAATAAAATACTGTGCCATTATTTACCCATGCGCCTGATGTGTATGTTCCAGCACCTGGTCCACCCATCATAGCAAGAGTTCCGGATGGACTACTGACACGCAAATCATATTCACACGTTGCATTGGTTGAAATAGTTGTCACTCCGACTGGCTGACTTGTGATAATAGGATTTGGATTTGCAGAAATGGTTCCGGTACATGCTGGAGGGTTTGAGGTTTTAACTGCACTACATGATGCATTTGCTCCACCGTTTGTCCCGGCACACTGCCAAGTCCACGGACCTGTACCAGAAAAACCGGTTACTACTCCAAGAGCACATAAACCTGCACTTGAGGAACTCAAAGTTGAAAATGATTGACCATTTGAAGATCCACACTGACCGGCCGTAGAAACAACTGGATCTGAGACTGTTATTGAGGGACACTGAGTTTGTCTTCCAATACCGTCAGTGAGTTTTATTCTATCGTATGTTCCTGAGGTTGAGAAAGATGTTGTAAATGTATCACTCCCAACATTTAATGTAGACTTGGATGAAGGATTTCCTCCTTGAGCTGACCAATTAAAATTACCGTCCCCATTTATACCAGTAAAAGTTACACTTTGATTTGTGTATACAGATGTAGAACCAGAAGTAAGTGTACATTCTGGTGGAGTAGTCACCACTGGCGGTTGACTTATTGTCACCACCCTATCCTGAGATTCTGAGTTGACGGGAGACGTACATGTCAGACGATATGTCTGTGTTGGATTTGATGGACTGTATGTCAGATTTCCTGTAGATACTTGTCCCGATGAATCTGTACCAGATGTTACTGGAGCATATGTACCCCCAGACAATACACTAAGTGTCCATGGAAATGGACCTCCTGTGCCGAAAGCAAAACTGACAGATGCACTCGTACCAGACTGTACAGATGAAGGAGTTATGCTAAATGCCTGAATAGAACACTTTGGAGCTTGTCGTATTTTTATATAAAAATCCTCATCAAGAATATTACCTGTCTTTGATGATACGCCTATCCTCCAAGGACCAGCACCTCTTGTAGCATTTGGGTCAACCTGCAAAGTGAAGACTGCTTGATAAGTACCATTTCCACCTTGGAATACTCTCTCACAAATTCTTGCGCCATATGCAGGATATGTATACGATGATGCTCCACCATTTATACCGCCAGTTGCAGTACAATTGCTAATCTGTACAGTCTGACTTGGGTTGGAAGAATTTTGGTAGAAATAACCAAGTGGTGTTCCATTAAATATAGAACCAATGCCCAAAGAAGGTGTATCTGTTAAAGCCGAAGTTACCTCAATTGTTCCTGTAACAGTAATCACAGCACCAGGATCAACTTCGTATGTATAAATGGGACTACCATCATCATTTTTTTCTCCAGAATCACTGAATGTCCCACTTGGTGAATACACGTTCATTGAAATACTTCTATTGAAAGTATCTGCACGTACAACTGAAATTATTCCAGAAAAATAATATGCACACAGGAAGCTCAAAAATATCATACTACCTATTACCGCCTTTTTCCCAATTTTATTTTTTATTTTTTGTACCATAGTTTTTTAATTATTTTTCTAGTTGAAATGTTATTTGAATATCATTGACCTTTACGGGTGCGATAATGACAGAAACCTGCTGACTCCCTTTTTTAACCTGTATGAGTGCTGTATTTTTGGCAATTGAATTTGAAATAACAACCCAGCCTTTTTGTGGTAACTCCGTTGCGTATAGATTTATTGCATCAAGCATATTTTTGCCTGAAATATATGAAATATTGATTTGTTTTCTACCATCAGGCATTTTTACCTCTCCGGAATAGTTAATTTTTTTGTCTTCCAGCATTATTTCTCTCGGAAAATCTGAAGGTAGACCATCATACAGGGAAACTGTGGTACCTGTTGCGTAGCCTTCTGGAGTAAGAACTTTGTATGGTTTTTTCTTTGTAAGCTCAGGAATAAAAACGATACCGATAACAATTATTAAAATTAAAATAACAACTACTATAAAATAGTTTGAATTAGATTTATTTTCCATACCAAAATTATACTATATATAAAAAGTAAATGACAGAGAAAGACACAAAAATGTGGATAAGATACAGGGTTTAAAGATAAACAAAAAGTCCGCGATGGGTGCCAGAGGCAACCGATCACGGACTGTTATATTTACGGGACGTCATTCCCATCACCTCCGTCGTCAGATGACTTAGGAGTTTTGGGAGCAATCACCGTGAGATCAATAGCGTTACTCACTGCACTATTGAGCTCAATATAAAGTTTTGCCTGACCAATCGGCAGATCCGGAACACTCACTGTGATGAGCTCCGAAGCGCACGACTGGATCCCGGCATAGAACTTGTCTCCAAACTCGCTGACGAACGCCACACGAGTTTTGCCACCCGAACCCACGCAACCTTCGGTGGGTAGAGGAGCAACATAAGTCGCCGGATCATTATGTGTCACACCCTTTGCGAGGATAGACACAGTAGACCCAGACGAAATCGTGGAAACTTTATTGAGTGTAGTCGGGTCGACCGCACTCATTACAAATGTGTCGTCAAACTGCGTCCAAAAATCCACTACAGACGAGTTCGACGAGCTGGTAAATACTCGAATCTTCGTGCCATCCGTGATCTCGACGTCGCCAACAGGGTTGTTGACAACAAAGAGCCCAGGATAACGCTCGACTTTGTACTTACCAATAGAAGCACCTGACAGATCCAGACGAGTCTGGGTCGACAGGCTATTGTATTCGGGTCCGTTGGTAACAAGGATGAGCTTGTTACGCGTCCAATCTCCCTCTTTGTAGACCACCATATACTTGGTGTCATAGAGAGACGGGTCGCACGAACCATTATTAACTACGCAGGTCTCCCTCTTATACCCGCCAGTCGGAAGAGGGTTAGTCTTCGGATAGAACGGGTATGCGACATCGCCAGAAGACCCATCATCAACCTTGTCCCAAATCACAGTCCTGTTGACATCAGTCACCCGATACCAAACTGTGGAAATCTTTGGAAACGTAGTAGAGTTACTTTTTCTTTCTACCAGGTTGACCATAAATCCAGAAGAATTGACAACAGCCCAATTTTCTCCGTCAGAACTCCCAGAATCAAAGGTTTGGAGTGACACTCCATCAGTGCTGAAGCCCAGTTTCTGCTTCATTTCTTCGCTTGGAGCGAAGGCGCACTTAGTCTCACGGAGATACGTCGACGGGAGAACCCCATTGACCTTTCCGGAAACAGTGTCAATCGCATTAATGATATCATCCCGGGTCGTGAGACCCGTGATAGCCGTATCGATAGCTCGAAAGTCGCCGTTGTTCACAGCACCGAGCAACTCGATCGGTCCAGCCGCGCAGGCGTAGCCAGGCGATGGATTATGCCAAAAGTCCGAAGATCCGCCCACAGTCAGCCAGTCGGCCGACTTGAAGACGGGTGCCATCCAGACATTGACAAACGGTTTTATTGATGGATCATCCTTTGCCATCTCTTTGTAGAGCCAGGCAGCCTTCGCTTTCGCGAAACCTTCTGGCAAAGAGAAGTCATTGGACAAAACAGTGGAGCAAGGGGTAAACCTTGCCAAAATATATTCATGAATGAGAACCCGATTGCTCGGATCAGTCACGTCATATTTATTGACTGGGCCATATTTGTTTCCAAACATGGTATGACCCTCGCAGACATAGGTGCCCGCGAACGTGGTCGTATTGTCCCATTCAATAGTAATGGAAGACCTCTGCGGAACAGAGATCCGTTCCAAATACGGAGTGACCTTGTTGATCACCCAGTCGGCATCAAAATTCGACGCCGAGTTGTTACCTGCATAGTTTATTTTTACCTCCGCCCCGAGTTGGGACAGAAGTGCAAACGTGACAATGAACAATCTGTTCAGTTTGGACATGATGTCCCTCCTGCCCGTATTATACCAAGCACATTTTATAAAGTAAAGCAAGTTTACAACTGTGGATAACCTATTTTTAATAAAATGTAGCCTACAATATAGCTATTTTACCAAAAAATCACATTATTTTATCAAAAATTTGACCCATTTTTAGGTTGATAATTTGCCAAAATATCGATACTATGAATATGGAAGCGCCAAGCTTACTACGGCTCGTCACTGAGCTCAATCGGGAGGAAAAAAGTGAAAAAAATCAAGCCGATTCGTAAAGCAAACGGTTGCTCAAGATGTGCAACCCGAAGTTCTAGTCATTAAATCTAGTAATTATTTTTTAATACCGCCTCAGATGTTTCTATAGCATCTTTGGCGGATTTAATTTATGAAAAATATGATAATATATAATTATGGATAACTCGCATCAAATTTTTATTGAGGTGATTAGTAATCTAAATAAAAACAGTATTGAACCAATTGTTTATGGTTCTTTTGGTCTGTACCTACTACTTAAAATGAATAATGAGTCAAATGATCTTGATTTTATTATAGATAAACCCGAACAGTTTACTGTTTGTAAAAAAGTATTGAAAAAAATGGGATTTGAAATTGATCCGGATCACGATCGAGAACTTGAAAGAAATGGTTTCTACGTATCTTTTATTGACAGATCAGAAATTGAGACATTAATTTCCGAACAACTCAAGATAAAAAAGTTTTCTGATAACTTGGGAAATTATTTTAATATTGACATCTCGCAATATAAAAAAATTTATAGTAAGGGATTAGAAAATAAATACAGAAAAGCAAAAAAAGAGAAAGAAGATCTGGAGAAAATAAGGATGATTGAAAAATCTCAAAATTAATGAAACTATACATTATTCCAGGATATAAGGAGGATTTGAGAAATAAAGGCTACAAGTCCATCATCGCAAAAACAAAACACACATATGATGTCAGATTTTTGAAATTAAACTATGATCAGTTATTGTGTGATTTTCCTCATATAGAACCAAATTCAATTGTTATTGGTTTTTCTATTGGGGCTCTTATTGCTTACTATATTTCAACTAAAATCAAACTGGACAAAGCGGTGATTTGTTCTATGTCCCCTTTGTTAGAAAGTGATTTTAATACATTCGATAAAAAAGATCAGAGAGAAATAATCAAACTCCTAACTCTCAAAACATGGAATAAATTAAAACAAATGAAGTATACTAAATCATTATCACAATCAAAAAATATTTTTCTATTCGGAGAAAATGAAATTGCAACACTGAAAAACAGATCAAAAAAACTGGGAAAATATGTTGAAATAAAAAATACTGGACACGAACTTACTGAGACCTATGTGAAGGAAATATTAAAATATATATAATTTTTTATTCTATCCCAATTTTTCTTTAAGCTCAATTGCTCGCTGTATTATTCTCTCCCCTATCTCGCCCCAGTCAAAATATTGTTTGTAATCTTTTGGATCAATAAGTTTTATTTCCGTAATACTCCCATCTGGATCAAAAATAAATTCACCATAGGGTTCGACAATACAGACATAACGTAATTGATTGAATACATCACCCTCAAAATGCACTTCTTGATATCCGATCGGTGCAAATGAAATAACTTTCATATTTGATTCTTCTTGAATCTCTCTTTTTAAACACTCCTCAAATGTTTCTCCTTTTTCAATACTTCCACCCGGAAGAATCCTATGATTTCCTTTGCCACTGTACACGACTACCATTTTGTCATTCAGAAAACAGACACCGTAACACTGCGTTACTTTTTGTGACAGAAGATGGTCAAAAGAATCAGCATCTTCGTATGCAACTTTTGCTACCCGACCTTGTCCGTCGGTAAATTGTGATTGTATGTGTATCATATTCACACTCTAACACACTTTTAGAGCAATAACAGAAGTGCCAGTGGGACTAATGTGGCCCAAAATTGTCTGTCTGTACCAACAAAGAAATTTGCCACAACTGGAGAGAATTTGTAGATGGAATCAAGACTCACAATGCGATATGAAAAAATGAGGACAAGCACAACTCCGGCGAGCGCATAGCCTGCAATACGAAAATAATGCTTTGATCCACCGGAAAACTCAGAGAAAATGTATCTGCCAACCATAATATTTATTGGAATCAAAAACAAAAGGAAAATTGCTGCTTTGTTTAAGATGAGAAGTGAATCCCCTTTCAGAAACAACAACTTGTCAAAGAAAGGAAAATTTTCGTAGAAAAAATATGCGGGATAAAATGAAATGAGCAAAGAAATTATTTTGCTTTTTCCAAAGTAGAGCGCGTAAAAGAAAAAGAGGAGAAAAATTGCGCCAAGTACGAAAAGGTCTGTTGTAAACGATCCACTACTTTTTAGAAATTGTAGGAACGGAGCGAACATACGATAATTATAAAGTATTCAAAAAATAAATACAAATAAAAAAACCGCTCGCAACACCCTATACTCGAGTCATTGCGAGCGGTATCCAACAAAAATGTCGTGGGCTGTTATCCCGCGCAATGCAGCATGTTGGTGGCCTCCTGAACACCCTCGCGGGGTACAACGTTCAGTCGTTACCGGTATTAAGTTTATCAATTGTTTTATTATTGTCAATATTTTTAAATCCCTTCTTTTTTGAGTTGCTCGATGAGTTTTTTTGCCTCTTTTGAGATTTTCTTTGGAATGTTGATGTGGAGTTTGATGAGAATGTCGCCTCGTTTATTTTTGTCGTATGGCACACCTTTTCCTTTGACACGCAAAATTTCGCCGATCGCCACTCCCTCTGGAATTTTGACTGCGATAGTGCCGTCGAGTGTTTGCACAGAATATTCTGCCCCGACAAGTGCGTCAGAAAGTTTGATATTCAAATCCATCACGAGATCATTTCCTTCTTTTCGAAACAGTGAATGTTTTTTGACATAAATTCTGATATACAAATCCCCAGCTGTGCCACCCTGGACCGCCTCGCCCATACCAGAAAGTCGCATCATCTCGCCGTTGTTTATACCGGCTGGAATTTTGACTTTGATTTCTGATTCTTTTTTGTACACACCAGTTCCTCGACACACAGTACATTTTATTTTTGGAATTTTGCCACTGCCACCACAAGTACCACATGTTACATTGACTTCATACTGACCCAAAATAGTTCGCTTGATTTCGCGAATCTGTCCATTACCGTTGCATGTCGTACACGTCATCATTTCACTTCCTTTTTCCGCACCTGTACCTGAACAGTTGTCACATTTTGAAACTTTATTCAAAAGCACAACACGCTCGGCACCGAAAATTGAATCTTCGAATGAAAGTTCGAGGTCAATGGAAATATCACGACCACGTTTTGCCTGAGTTCGACGAGATCTGCCACCACCAAACACATCTCCAAAAATATCTCCGAGATCAAATTCAAAATTTGCTCCTTGACCGCCTTGAGTAAATTGTGAAAAGTCAAAGTCGCCAAATCCACCAAAGCCCTGTCCTCCGTTGAAGCCACTTTGACCGCCACCAAAGCCCGATGGTCCAGCCGAGCCAAATGTGTCGTACTGCTGTCGCTTTTGGTCGTCGGATAGCACCGAATATGCTTCGTTTATTTCTTTGAATTTGTCGCTATCGCCACCTTTTTTGTCAGGGTGGTATTTGTGGGCAAGTGTACGAAAAGCCTTCTTTATCTCGTCTTTTGAGGCCTTTTTGTCCACTCCCAGTGTTTGATAATAGTCTTTTGCCATATGTTTTGTTGGTTGTATTATATCCTATTTTGAACCATATTATACTTGACTTTAATGAATTTTCAAGTAATGTTTTGGAGGGAGGAAAAGCTATAATGATTACCAAGATCGTTGAGGTTCTTATCTACAGCATTATGGTAGGTATCATAATGTCGTTACTTGATACTTTTGCACAAAAAAAGTTTAAGGTCATGGGACCATCTTTCAAGACTGGTTTGATTATGTACAGTGTGCTATTTCTAATATTTATTTCTTTTTCAGTAAAATGGAATTGAAATATACTAGATTGAGAGCCTAGGGAAACCTAGACTTTTTTATTTACAAAAATTACAAGGTTCGACCTTGTAATTTTTGCTATTATTGACTCCAAATATTTTACTTATCTTCCGGCTTCTTTTCTGTAAACTCTGCATCTTTTACTGGACCATCAGCTGGTGGAGTTTGCTGAGCTTGCTCCTGAGACGCTTTATTCATTATCTCACCAATCTTTGAAAGCTCGGTGGAAAGATCAGATGTGTTTTTCTTGATAGCTTCCATATCATCTCCGTCCTTGAGTTTTTTCAAATCAGTAATTTTGTTTTCAATTGATACTCGCAAATCTGCCGGCACTTTTTCTCCAGCATCGCGCAAAGATTTTTCGGATGTGTAGATGAGTTGCTCTGCGATATTTTTAACCTCCACCAAATCTTTCTTTTTCTGGTCTTCTGTTGCATGAGCTTCAGCATCCTTTTGCATTTTTTCAATATCTTCTTTTGAAAGACCCGAGCGTGCTTCAATACGGATAGACTGTTCTTTGCCAGTAGCTTTATCCTTTGCTTTGACGGCCAAGATTCCGTTTGCGTCCACGTCAAACGTCACCTCCACCTGTGGCATACCGCGAGGTGCTGGTGGAATACCGTCGAGAATAAACCTACCCAAAGATTTGTTGTCCCCTGCCATAGCTCGCTCGCCCTGCACAATGTGTATTTCCACACTAGTCTGGTTGTCCGCTGCGGTAGAGAAAACTTGTGACCTTGACGCTGGAATGGTCGTATTTCGCTCTATAAGCTTTGTAGCAACGCCTCCCATGGTTTCTATGCCCAAGGACAGTGGTATTACGTCTAGGAGCAAAACATCCTTTACATCCCCTGCCAAAATACCTCCCTGAATAGCGGCTCCGAGAGCCACAACTTCGTCTGGATTGATTGACTTGTTTGGATCTTTGCCGAAAAATTCCTTGACCTTTTCTGCCATTTTTGGCATACGAGTTTGACCTCCAACGAGAATGACTTCGTTGATTTGAGATGTTGAATAGCCGGATGCTTCCATTGCTCGTTTTGTAATAGCCATTGCGCGGTCGATAAACTCTGCTGTAAGCTCCTCGAGTTTTGCGCGAGAGAGTTTAATGAGCAAATGTTTTGGACCAGATGCATCACTTGTGATAAACGGAATGTTTATTTCTGATTCCATTGCTGACGAAAGTTCTATTTTTGCTTTTTCCGCAGCTTCGTCGAGTCTCTGAAGTGCCAGTGTGTCGGAGCGCAAATCAATTCCACTTTCTTTTTTGAATTCATCTGCTAGAAAGTTTATGATTTTCTGGTCAATATCTTTTCCGCCCAGATGTGAGTCTCCGTCTGTTGCTTTCACTTTGATATCTCCGCCAACTTCGTCCACATCCACTTCCAAAATAGACACGTCAAATGTTCCACCACCAAAGTCAAAAACAACTATTTTTTCGTCCTTGCGGTTTTTATCAAAGCCATACGCTAGAGCCGCTGCTGTAGGCTCGTTTATGATGCGCAATACTTCAAGACCTGCAATCTGTCCGGCATCTTTTGTAGCCTGTCTCTGTGCATCGTTAAAATATGCAGGCACAGTGATAATAGCCTGTGTGACTTTCTCGCCCAGTTTTGCTTCTGCATCGGCTTTCATTTTTGAAAGGAGCATTGCTGAAATTTCCTCTGGAGTATACTCTTTGTCTGCCATTTTTACTTTCACTCCGCCAGTTGCGGATTTCATGACTTCAAAAGGCACAATGGCTTTATCTTTCTGTACACCAGCATCGTCAAAGGTGTGACCGATAAATCTCTTGATTCCGAAAATAGTGTTTTTTGGATTTGTTACCGCTTGTCGCTTAGCTAGAAGTCCCACTATTCGCTCACCCGTTTTTGAGGTAGCAATAATAGACGGCGTTGTGCGAGCACCCTCAGCATTTTCCAATATTTTTGGCTGACCAACTTCCATAACTGCCACAGCACTGTTTGTCGTACCGAGATCGATTCCTATTATTTTAGACATATGTTTTATATTTGTTATTTAGTAATTTGGTGACCAATGATTACCTACTCCATCACAGACACTTTTATCTGGTATAGGCATACAGTCCAGTGCGATAAAATAAATGCACTTTCTTTGGTTTATTAATTCGCAATCAAATTGTGATAAATATTTGTTTTGCTTAATGTATTGGAAATAGTATGTTCCAAATAACAAAGCGATTAATAATATAACAAATAAAACAATTTTTCTTATCATAAATTTAATTTTAGATTTACAAATAAATAAACCAAAACTAAATTTAAAAAGTTGGGGCCCGTGGAGTTGAACCTAAAATATAATATAAATATGAGGTTGAAAATGGAGAAACAATTTTTGAATTTCTGAAAAGTGTTGTGCTATATGTTTCTTTCGCTTTCAAATCCGCCAAAACTGGAGTCTGGCTTCCAAGAGATGATTCTTCAATGTACACGGCACTCAAAAGTCGAGCTTTGATATGTCCCCCATTTTCATACACACAAAAAGTAGCACGCAAGAGTCGTCCGTTTGCGTCGCGAATGATTTTTTCTATGAAATTTCCTCGTGGTTGAGCAATCTGTCGCATATTTTGTATTGAAATTATATCATACTTTTTCTTTTGTAAAATTGACAAACTGTATTTCCAGTGATATTATGTTTTATGGAAAACCCATGCAGACAAACATTTTGTTATGGACATTTGTTTTAACAACATTTGTATTTGGAACCTTTCTTGGAGTTGTTTATATTTTTTCGGTGATAAGGCTGGGGTATGATTCAACTCCTGCCAAAGCTAGTCTCCGAATGAGCTTGCTACTCTTTGTTATGAGTGTCGTCGCAAAATACCTCTTTGGAGGATAAAATGGCGAGGACAGTCAGAGAACTGGTAGTCGAGATTGATGCTATCTTTTTTGGGACAGGTGACTCTCGTGTGTACCACCACACCGAAGTCCTGTGGAATCTCAAAAAGAAATTATTTGATATCAGTTATAGATATCACAAGGAAAAATCTGCACTGGGGCAAGTTTGTGCAGACACCAATACTGACACTCCCCTTACCGAAGGGCAGTATCAATCTTTCCTAAAGGAAGCTCACTGGCTCAAAACCCGTACTTCCAACTAACTCATTATCCGTTTCAGTCACAGAGAAGACTGAGGCGGTTTTTTATTTTGTAAAATTGACAATTTTTTAATATGATATACAATATTGCCAGATGGATAGGGTAGCTTTTTATTTAATATCAGTTTCATTTTCGTCCGGAATGTATTACAGCTTGAAAGCCATAAGAATATACATTAAAGAAGGAGAGGAGAGTTGGAAAAAAATCGTCGTCTGGGGGGCGATTGCGAACATGTCATTTATATTTGCGATTTTTATCCTGCTAATCTCAAGATTTTCAATCCCGACAACAAACCACTAATAGGTCGCCAAATACCAAAAAGGTTATGGCGATTTTTTTTGGACAAATTTATTTTTTCTCTAAATTTGTGACTTTTCTTTGTATTCTGCAACTTTCACTTTGGGAGCACGGATTAGCTTGTCGTGGAGTTTGTACCCCGATGTGACTACTTCCAAAATTTTCTGATCATCATTTTCATTTTCAACTGGCACAGTTTCTATTGCTTCATCACGATTATGATCAAATTTTTCACCAAGTGGATTTACGACTGAGAGGCCATGTTGAGACAGAGCACCAGCGAGCTGAGAGTGAATATATTCCACACCCTTTCGCCAATTTTCATCCACTTTTTCCCAACTTTCTTTATTTTTGAAAGCTGATTCAAATGAGTCCAGAGTTTGTAAAAGCTCAGTAATAATATCTTCTTTGGCAAATATAGCAAACTTTTTCTGATTTTCTGCGTCGCTTCTTCGTGCATTCAAAAAATCTGCTTTATCCCTCTGCCACGAGTCCAAAAGCTCCGCATTTTTCTTTTCCAACTCTTTTATTCTTTCCTTCAATTTTTTGACTTGAATCTGTGCATCCACGCCAGTCACTTCTGTGTTTTCCTCAAACACAACATCGTCCCCTGGATCGGTGTCCACTTCGTTTTCAATTACATCATTTTTAATATCATCATCTTTCATATTGAGTACATATTATCACAAAATTATCAATTTTCAATAATGCTTATTATTTGAAGTAAAATCAATTTGAAGGATTTTATTTTTGGAGCATCCGCAAGGAGCAAGCATGGTTTTGTCAACGACCCCGAGCTTTGCGAGGAGCTCATTGACAAATTGCGACTGAGGACAGAATAAACCCGGCGCTGGCCGGGTTTATGTCTCCAAAAATAAAATAATGAGAATTGATTTTACGAAAACGATTATCGTTTACTCCACTGTGGAGCTTTTCTCGCCTTTTTCAGACCGAATTTTCGTCGCTCTTTTGATCGTGGATCTCGTTTGAGGTAACCCTCCTTTTTGATATCTTTTCTAAGTTCTGGATTGTAATCTACGAGAGCTCTGGCAATACCGTGTCTGAGTGCCTCGGCTTGTGAGTGAATTCCACCACCAACTATTTTTGCAGTTACTTTGAATTTGTCAGTGATTTTTTTGTCTTTAAATGGTTCTACAACCAAGAGATGCATTTCTTTTGTAGGAAAATAATCTGCAATATCTTTTTCGTTTATTGAAACTGTTGTTTTTGATGCCGGAGTAATACGTACTCGCGCAACTGATGTTTTGCGTCGTCCAACTGCCTCTATGTATTTTTCTTTTGTGTCAGTCATATGTCTATAATTATTACTCAGTAATCTTTATATTATTCATCATTTTTGCTCGCAATTTATTCTTTGGAAGCATTCCAGAAATTGCTATTCGGAAAATTTCACTGTAGCCTTTTTTTGCTACCACCTGCTTCATTGTTGGTTGCTTGAGTCCTCCTGGGTAACCAGAATATCGACTGTATGTTTCCTGATCCATTTTTGAATCAGCAATTGATGCTTTTGAAGCATTTTTTATTTCAACAGTGACCTCAGGATATGCATTTCTTTTGAAATCAGTCGTGTTTTTGCCCATAAGCAAAACTGCGACTTCTGTAGCAACTCGTCCGACTTTTTTATTTTCTGCATCAATTACGTATGTTTTCATATTTTTTACATTATCATAAACTTTCAAATTTGACTAAGGTCGCGTATGAAATTTACAAAAGAATTGGAGCCTGCCTGAGTGTACAGGTGACAATTCTTTTGTAAATTTCAGACGATGAGATTAGTCATAATTTGGAAGTTTTATACAAATTCTATTACAGCCATTAACCCTCCATCACTCTTTCGTGCTGGCAATTTTGTAATGCGAGTATAGCCACCTTTTCGGTCAGCAAACTTTGGAGCAACTTTTGAAATTACCTGATCTGCACCCTCTACACCAATCTTTGCAATAAGTGCTCGTCGTGCTGAAAGTGTTGGGTTTTTGCCCTGAGTCACCATTTTTTCTGCATATGAACGAAGTTCTCGTGCTTTTGCTTCTGTTGTCTTTATCTTGCCGTGCATCATAAGAGACAACGCCAAAGACTTGAGCAATGCATTGCGTACTTTTCTAACTCGTCCAAATTTTCTGATTGACTTATGGTGATTCATACGTGTTGTGTTATTATTTCAGTGATATTCCGAATGACTGCAAAACTTCCTTGATCTCTGTGAGACCTTTTGCTCCGAGTCCTTCGATCTCTAATATATCTTTTTCTTTCTTTCGTGCAAGTCCACCGATTGTTCTAATGTTTGCGTTTGTCAGTGCGTTTTGTGTTCGTGCAGAGAGGTTGAGTGTTTCGATACGAGTCTTGAGATAGTCCTCATCGATAGCAACATCTTTTTTTGATTCTTTTTTCTCTTCTGTTTCTGAGAAAATTTCCTCTTCTTTAAATCCAACAATAGATTTGAGCTGATTTATCATTGTCTCGATTGATTTTTCGAGAGCTTCTTTTGGAGTGATTGTTCCATCTGTTTCAATGAAAATCTTGAGTCGATTGAAATCTGTTCTATCACCAACTCGCATATTTTCTACTTCGTAGCTCACTCGTCGTACCGGAGTAAAGATAGCATCGAGAGTAATATGTCCGATATCAACTCGGTTTTTCTGTACAACCTCCTTTGGCATAAAGCCAAGTCCTTTCTCAACAACAATTTCCATATCAAGTTCTGATGACTTGTCTGTGAGTGTTGCAATAACAAGCTCTGGATTAAGAATCTCAACTCCACCAGGAAGTTTGATGTCTCCAGCAGTTACTTCTTTGACCCCTTTTACTTTGAGCGAAAGAGTCTGTGCTTCGTCAGAAACCATTCGGATTCTAACTTTCTTGAGATTAAGCAAGATATTGACAGCATCCTCCTTAATACCAGGAATAACAGAGAATTCGTGACTCACGCCTTCTATTTTGATAGATGTTACTGCACATCCAACAAGAGAAGATAGGATGATTCTTCGCAGTGAATTACCGAGTGTATGTCCGTATCCGGGATACAAACCATCGATTTCATATGAACCGGAGAACTCAACCTCCGATACAATTCTTGGTTTTGATGGCAATACAATTGTATAGTCAGACATAAAAATTTGTTAAAAATAATTAAATAATGCTTCTAAAAATAAGTTAATATATTATACACCAATTCTCAATATATATCAAGTATTATCGACTGTAGAACTCGACAACAGCATTAAGGTCGAATAATGAGTCTGTCTGAACGAATTGTGGCACACCAACGATTTCTGCCTCTTTCTTTGCTCCATCGAGCTTTATCCATGCTGGAATTGTTGCATTTGAAATTTTTTCATCGAGAGTTGCAAAGAGTGGTTTTGATTTTGATGCCTCTCGGATTGAGATCTTGTCTCCAATGTACATTTTCATTGAAGGAATATTAACTCGCTTGCCATTTACCATAATATGACCATGTGAGACCATTTGTTTGCTTGCAAGTCGTGTTGAAGCAAAACCCATTCGGTATACAACATTGTCGAGTCGTGACTCGAGACCTTCGAAAATAAGCTGGACTTTGTTTGGATTTTTCTTTGAGAGAGCATCCTTTATATAGTTTGAAAATTGTCTTTCAGACAAACAATATACAAAACGAGCCTTTTGCTTTTCATTCATTTGGAATGCAAATTCAGATTTTGGTTTTGAAAAACCTTTCTTTACTTTGCTCTTTCGCTCCATTCTAAAGGCATACTTTTTTGTTTGTGTCTTTTCAAACACTGGTGCCCCGAGTCGTCGCGCTATTTTGTATTTTGGTCCGATAATCATATATGTAAAAATTTATTAAATTATACTCGTCGTGGTTTCTTTGGCTTTGGTCCGTTGTGTGGGACAGGTGTGACGTCTTTGATCGAAGTAAGATTTACACCTTTTGATACAAATCCTCTAATACTTGACTCACGACCAGAACCAACACCTTTTACAATGACAGCAACCTCTTTCATTCCCATTGCGCCTGCCTTGCCACCAATAATTTCGCCCACCTTTGCAGCTGCAAATGGAGTTCCCTTCTTTGCACCCTTGAATCCGATTGATCCACTTGATGAAGATGCGAGTACATTGCCTTTGCTGTCTGTCAAAACAACCTTTGTGTTGTTGTATGTTGACTGAACGTATAATCTACCTGTATCAACTTTCTTTTTTGACACAGTTGAAACCTGAGACGCTTTGGCCTCAGATTCGCTAGCTCCTTCTGTTTTTACAATTCGTTTCTTTCCCATAATATTATTTCTTATCTGCTATTTTCTTGCCTGTTGACATTGTTTTTCTGACATTACCTCGGCGTGTTCGGGAATTTGTTTTTGTTCTTTGACCTCGTGATGGAAGTCCGCGCTGATGTCGCATACCTCTGTATGTTTTTATATCCTTGAGCTGTTTGATATTTCCAGCAACTTCACGTTTCAAATCTCCTTCTATTTTGTAACTCTCGATAATTTTTCTAATTGTATTTTCCTGATCAATCGAAATATCTTTTGGTTTTGAACCATATGGAACGTTTGCTTTGTCTAAAATAGTGTGTGCGAGTGGTCGGCCAATACCATACAAAACGGTAAGTCCGATTTCAATTCTTTTTTCCTCTGGTATTGTGATTCCTAGTATTCTCATTACTTTGTATAAATATATTAAAAATTAACCCTGTCTCTGCTTGTGTCGAGCATTTGCTTTGCAGGTAACATAAACATAGCCCTTTCTTCGGACTACTTGACATTGTGAACAGATTTTTTTAACAGAAGATTTTACTTTCATACTCTCTTTACGATTCTGCCCTTACCGCCGTAAGGATCAATTTCGACAATAACCTTGTCGCCTACTAAAACTCTAATCCTGTGCAATCTCATTTTGCCAGAGAGAAATGTCAGAATCTCTTCTGCAGTGTCATCTCTTTTCACTTTAAAAAAAGTATTTGGCAAAGCCTCAATGACTACGCCAGATACACTCATATCCTTTTTATTTTGATCTTGCATTACGATTTAATCAACGGGTTATATACTAGCAAAATATAGGCCACTTAGTCAACCCCCTCGCTCTAGATCGTGGCCTTTTTGCAAAGTACTTGTTTTATGGCTTTTCTAATGTGTTAATAAAAGTTACTTTTTTGGAATCCATTGGAATAGTAGTATTCCAAAATGGTTTTGTTTCAATCCATGCCTCCTTTATGGACGGATATGTCGAAATAAGGCTCAAAGCCGTGCTTTTTTTGAGTCCAAACAAATCTGCCTGTAGTTTATTTTCATCAAAAGTCCATACAAAATTAGCATTTCCTTTGAGATTAAAACTAAGAGAAACTGATGAACCGGGGTTAAACGTAGAACCATCCGGTAATGAAAACTGGAAACTGTCGAGATTTGTGATTTTGACAGGATCGTTTGTGGCATCAGGTAACACTTTATTTATGATGCTTCTCGAAAGAGAACCCTTGTCAAAAATAATCGCTGTCGCTGTTCCCTTCTTTTGAACAATCGCATCATTTGTACTACTAGCTTCTGCGCCAACCTCTGCAGGAATAAAGCTGTATGAAATACTTTCCTTGTATAAGATAAAATCTGCGGGAATTTGAGACAAGATTTCGTTTGAAAGCGAAGTTCTGAGCTTGACCTCCAAATCCGTGTCAGCTTGACTGAGTGCGTCCTGAGAAACTGTTTTTTGCATACCCACAAAACCTCCTGACATTTCCGTTTTTGACCGTGCATAGACTTGAGTAAACTTTGCTGTGCCTTTGAAACCTGGAATGGTAAAATCTTTCATTCCTATGTTGTATGTGTCACCCGCCTCTTTGGCGACAACCACCACTTCCACACTACCAGCCACGCTTTTGCCTGATTTCATTTGACTACCCGGAACAGTAACAGCACTTGCGGAGAGAAATATCAGACCTTCTGGTGTTTGAAATCGAGTGTTTGCAACGAGTTTTTGAGCAGTAGTGTTTGTGTTATAGACAATTATTTTTCCCTGAGCCTTTTTTGAAACTTTTTGTTGTCCTGTTGCACTTACGTCTTCATTGACATCTTTTGAAACCGTCACAATCTGATATGACAAGCTGTTCCCTGCGCTATCTTTGTTGGCTATGAAAGTCTCATCAAACGGAACATCTTTTGATTGTGGAGTCACACGAATTGTTGCACTTTTGAAAAATGCTGAAATTCCAAATGCAATAGCCAAAAGCAAAACACCTGTAGAAAAATATAAAATCTTTTTTGATGGTCGTTTTGGCTCGTCGTACTCATATTTGTACGTGAGGTGTTCTGGAATATCTGGCTTTTCTGACATATCAATCTCTGGTTTTTTTTCAACAACACGAGGAGTAATATCAAAAACAGGAGCACTTGTTTTTTTAGGAGCAATCTGTACATCAGGAGTTATTTTTTCTTGTTTTGTGATTTTTGGTTTTTCTACTGGAGGAACAATATCTCTTGGAGTCTTTCGCACATCAGCACTACCAAATCTACTTGTTCGAGCCGGAACATCGATATTGCGAATAGATCGTTTTCCTGGAACGATATCTTGCACTATTTTTTTATTTGTATTGGTGGAGTTTTTCATTGTATACATTCTGTATATTCATTTTATATGAGTTCTCGCGCTTTGCAAACAAAAAAGTGTTGAAAACCCTACTTATTTAGAAACTTGCTGAAAAATAATGCGAGTATATCAATAAACTCATCTTGTGGTGCAAGAGGATTTTTTTCTGTAACATGAGTCATAAGCTCACTATTCATATGAACAACCTGAATATTTTTTCTAAACAAAGATGTTCGATCACTTTTTGGAAGTTTGAGACTATCTATGAAAAATTTTGATACATCTGTGTCCACGGTCAAATACACGTTTGGCGGCAAAATCATCTGCGGAGAAAGAGTTGCGAGTGTGTCTTCTATATATATTGCCCATTCAGTTTCTATATTTGCCAGAACTTCTTCGATAGATTTTGAAACTGGCTCATCAGCTTCTCCAGAATTAAACATATGGAGCATCGACTCGGCGATTTGTGGTGAACAATCAAATTTTTTGGTTATTTGTCGGATGATAAAATTCCTTCCCAGAGGAAATGACATTGTTTTCTTGAGTGTTCCATCAGAAATAAGTGTAATGTCTGTTGTCTCTCCGGCAACATCCATAATAAGAAAATTATCCTCGTAGTGAAATATGTCTTTGATTACCAAAAATGATACAAGAGGAAAGGCGTGAATACTAATCTTTTCTTCATCTGTATTTGTATATCGATGCACAGTTGAAATGATTTTATTCAAAGTAATTTCCGGTATTGCAGAGAGACAGAGAAATGCATCGAATGCTTTTGTTTTTTTGCCAATATTTATTCGCAGAGTATATCCGTTGAGTTTGCAATGGACTATATTTTTATCGACAATAACATATTTTTCATTTAACCCATTCTTCTTGCTTTGTTCTAATAATTCTTTTTTGAACATCATTTCCTCTTTTGTAAGCACATCATCTACAAAAGATTGAGTGATAATAAATGTTTTGTCCTGTTCCAAGTGAATATCCTTTGACTGCAAAATAAACCACGGTGAAGAAAAAGATATGAGAATACCATTGAATGTTTTTTTGAGATGATCGGCTTTGAAATTGTATTTCATCAAGTCTTTCAAAGACTCGTCCAATGTTTTTAGCATTTCCTCTACGATGCGATTTTCGAAACTTTCACCTGATATAGAAAATGATTTCCGAACGCTGTGCAAGACGACTGGCTTTGAATTTTCTTTACACAAGACAAGTGCACTTCCAATACTGCCGTTTCCAATATCGATTAAGAGAGACGCTTCATCTTTTTTTTCAAACAGAGAGAAAGACATACATACATTTTATCACAAAAAAGAAAATAAAAACCACCGGCAAACTTCTGCCAATGGCAATATTTTTACTCCAAAATAGCTTTTATGCGTCTCACTCCTACAGACACCGCTTCTTCTTTGAGAATTTTGAAAACCCCAAGTTCGCCAGTATGCGACATATGAGGTCCGCCACAGAATTCTTTTGACCACGCTGTTTCGAGAGAGTCGCCGACAAAATACACACTGACCTCATCACCATACTTGTCACCAAACGCATGCATTGCGCCAGTTTTTTCTGCCTCCTCTTTTTTCATAATTATTTTTTGCACAGGAAGATTTGCCTGAATTTTTTCATTTACAATATTCTCAACTTTTTTCTTTTCTTCATCTGTCATTTTTGCACCGTGAGTAAAGTCAAAACGAAGTCGCTCGGGAGTAATGTTGCTTCCCTTTTGAATCACATTCTCTCCTAGGACTTCCTGCAGTGCCTTGTGGAGCAAATGTGTTGCGGTATGATATTTTGTTTCCATTTCGCCTGTACTAGCGAGACCTCCTTTGAATTTTTGCTCACTCCCAGAGCGAGAAAGTTTTTGGTGTTCTTCTAGATCAGCACGGAATTTATTCTCATCAACTACAATCCCTTTCTCTTTTGCTAATTCTTGCGTAAGTTCAAATGGAAAACCATACGTAGTAAAGAGAATGAATGGATCCACTCCTTTTTCAAATTGTTTCAAACCATCTTTGAGTGTCTTCCTAAACTTCTCTTCCTCTTTTTCTATTTCCTGTATTATTGTCTCTTTTTTTGAATATGTTTCCGGATATGTATCTTTGTAATATTCCAACATCGGCGAAACTAGCACGGAAATCCCTGTTTCTGTTATTCCGAGCTTGTCCCAATATCTCACTGCGCGTCGTAAAAGCCTTCTTACAAAATATCCTTGGTCTGTGTTTGATGGAACGATTCCGTCACCAATAAGAAAAACTGATGCTCGAATATGATCTGCAACTACTCTGTATGAAGCTGTAACACTTTCATCTAAATACGCTGTGCCAGAAAGTTTTTCAATTTGTTTTATGAGATGTGAAAAAATATCAATGTTGAAAATATCATTTGTGTTTTGCACAGCCATTGCGAGTCGTTCAAGTCCTCCACCAAAATCAACATTACTCTGTGGAAGTTTTGAAAATGTGCCATCTGAATTTTTCTTGTATTCCATAAAAACATTATTTCCAATTTCTAGAAATCTCCCACAATCACAATTTGGGTGACACTCTTTTCCAAACTTTGGATCGTGTGGTGTGCCAAAATCATAAAACATTTCAGAATCCGGTCCGCCAGGCTCGCCAGCAGGCATATGTTCTGGTACTCCAGCACGACTCCACCAATTTTTCTTGGCATTATAATAGAAAATCCGACCACCCTGCATACCGACATTGTAACCATTTTCTTCACTACCGATCTCTACATCTTTTACGATAATCCCCTTTTCGGCAAAAAGTTGTTTCCAGAGTTCAACGGATTCGGTGTCCTTTGGAATATTATTTTTTTCATCACCAATAAAAACACTGACATACAGTTTGTTTGGATCAATACCAATTTCATTTACCAAAAAATCAAACATCCATGGTATCTGCTCTTTTTTGAAATAATCTCCGAGTGACCAATTTCCAAGCATTTCAAAAAATGTCGTGTGACGGTTATCGCCAACTTCCTCAATATCTACTGCACGAAAAGATTTTTGTGAGTCAGCTATTCGTCTGCCGAGTGGATGTGTCTCGCCGAGGAGATATGGCACCATTGGTTGCATACCCGAGCCAGTAAAAAGGGTCGTCGGATCATTTTCCGGCACAAGAGAAGCCGAAGGAACAATAGCATGTCCTTTTTCCTTGAAAAATTCAAGATATTTTTGCCTAATTTGGTCTGCGGTTATCATTGTCATATAATTGCATAAAACCAAACAAAATTAAAGAGTGATTATTTCCAGATAGTCAAAAATGCACCTACCGCAATGAGTAGGACCCCAGCGATTTTGTATATAGTAAATCCTTCTCCCAAAAATAATCCAGCAAGAATTGCCACAAAAACAATGCTGAGACGATCAATAGCAGAGACCACTGTTGCACTGCCGTATTTGAGAGCAAAAAAATAACAGAGCCACGACAGGGCACCTGCAATACCAGAGAGTGCCACAAAAATCCATTCTCGAGAACCAAATGTTGAGATGGAAACACCATTAAATTTTTTGAGAGAAACCGAAACAAGAAACAGAAAAACCGCCATAATAATAGCTCGAATTGTCGTAGCAAATGTTGAATCAATATTTTTGAGTCCAATTTTTCCAAGTACAGCGACGAGTGATGCAAAGAAAGCCGAACCTAATGCGTATAGTATCCACATAAAATTATGTTATATATTTTTTTAATATTTGAAAATCTTTTAATAATGTTGCTTTGTTAGAACCATTATACAGTGCAACTGCCGGATGGTAGAGGGGTACAATTGTAACCTCTCCATAACTTGTCTGTGTTTTAAATTCTCCTCCATGCATTTTACTGATTGATCCGAGGACATCCCACAAATCGAATTTGTTGAAAATATAATCCATAGAAAATCGTCCAAGGGTTGCAATGACTTTTGGCTCTATAATATCAATCTGTCTATCCAAAAATGGTGCATACAATTTTATTTCTTCGGGGGAAGGATCACGATTGTCTTGTGGACGATCTTTGACTATGTTTGTAATGTACACATCTGTACGCTCGAGACCGATTGACCGTATCATCTCGTCCAAAAGTTTTCCCGACCTACCACAAAAAGGTCGTGCTTGCTCGGCCTCATTTTTTCCCGGAGCTTCGCCGATAAACATAATATGCGCACTATGACTCCCCTCACCTACCACAGGAAAATATTTGTTTGCTGTACGATATTCATACAAAGGCGACTCTGTAAAATGCAAAAGTTCATCACGAATCTCTTTCATCTTTTCAAATCGTTCTGCCTTTGTGAGTGACATAGTTATGATCTGTTAATATAAAATTTTCCTTGAAGATAATTTTCTATAACTTCAAAACTTGGAAAATATCTTGGAGATGGCAGATTATCCAAATCAAACCATTCCCATTGTATAATCTCGTCAGGTTCAGTCACTTTTGCTTCTCCTTTCCATTCTGTAGCAACAAGACCCACAGTCATAAAATGTGCATGTTCATTTTTGCAATTATGTACCGATATTACTTTTGGATTTTTTATAGTTATACTCGTTTCTTCTTTGACTTCTCTTATAGCACCCTCTTCAAATGACTCACCCCACTCAAGTTTTCCTCCAGGCAAACACCACTCCCCACTACTACGAAATGCAGAATCAGCTTTATCTGGATCAGGATGTCTCATTCCCATGAGAATTTTTCCATTATTTTCAAGTATAACCCCAAATCCTGCCCCTACTTTTTTCTTTTCAGTATTCATAAATAAAATTTATTTTATTAATTTTAAATTGCTATTTTCATATATTTCCATCAATAAAATTAATGTTGTTTATAAAAGCCGGGATCAATTCTTGGTGTCCTACAAATATATTTTCTGGCAAATTGTTCATATCAAACCATTTCCATTCTGCAAATTTATCTGGCTCCGTCACAGTGGGAACACCGTGCCATTTTTTCGCGATAAAATCTATGTGTACATAATGAACATCATCCCTTGGATCATTTACCATATGTAGATATTCAAATTTTTCTCCAACAATACCTGTCTCTTCCTCCAGTTCGCGTTTGGCACAACCTTCGAGTTTCTCTCCCCATTCAAAATGACCTCCGGGCAAACACCATGTTCCATATCCTGTTTTTCCAATTCTTTTACCCATAAGCAGTTCTCCTTTTTCATTAAACACAAAAACATTTACACCGATTTTTGGATATTTTTTATTTAATGTTTCAGTCATATATTTATATTATTTTACTAAATTTATTCAAATCTTCCCTTGCTTCTTCATTTGACGTTGGCCTGTGAGCGGCATTTCTAAAATATTTTAATCCTTGTTCTAATTCCTCTGGAACAAGATCACCATAAATATACCGGATTGTCTCAGGATCACACAGAGCTGGATTTGTTTTAAGTCCAACTGTATCCAATAATTTCCTTACGACATTATCTCCTTTTACAATAATTATTTCGGATTCACCACTCAAAAAATGTCTGATATGTGCATCTTCTAATGGTTTGGGCAATGCATCTTTTCCATACATTTCATGTACGACAAAATTTTCTCCGAGCTGTTTGGGAGTTCTCTGTACAATATAGAGACCAGAACTTTCAAGCCTTCTCACAATATCATCTCTGTGTAAAAAAGCGTCTGGTTTGATAACACAGATTGCAATCGTGTCATCCAGTGTAGGAGAAATCTCTATTGAATTTCCAATTGTCTCAATGGCAGTTTCTATATCTCCTGTCGGTCTTTCATTTTTCTCCTTATGTAGCTGTTCTATTTTTTCCATAGTAATTATTTTTTATTTCTATTGACCCACCATGGACTATTTTTGTCGGCAAACCACCAGTCGTTTGAGTCTGTATCCATTATCGCGGACGCAATCGCCTGTGCTGGTTCTGTCTTGAGTCTCTTTATTGCCGGCTTTATCCATTCCAGAGCGCGTGTGTTACCAGTATCAACCTCTTCTTTGAGAGCCAAAATCCACTCGAGATTGTCGGCATCTTTTGCAAGTATTGATTCTTTTGATTGTCTTTCCTCATATTCACTCAATGTATCAAACATATCTTTTCCGAATGGAACTGAGTCTGTGATATCCTTCACAGCACTGTCCTCCATTCGTGTTACATATTTCTGATGCACATAATTCAAATCAGAAATTCTTGTCTCCGAAATGTCGTGGAGCATACACATTTTGAGTACCTTCAAAACATCCACCGTTCCATCCAAAAGAGCAAGTGCGTATCCGATAAATGTTGCTCGATTTAAATGTTCAGCAACAGATTGATCTCCGGTACCCAGAAAATTAAATCCACTACGTGGTGTTTTTGCCAAAATACCTACTTCAAAAAGAAAGTTCGCTGTCTGTTTGTATCTGATTTCCATTTTTTTCTTGTCACCAGTTGTTTTTGTTTTTTTCATATTGTTTAAATTAAAGTAATTCTATTTCCTCTCTGACCTTTTGTGCTTCTTCACCTCTCACCCCGACAGTTTCAAGTATGTCAGGATTTTCCAAAATCGTTTTACACAGAACAATACCAGCATTCAAAAGCTCCTTTTTGGCGTGACCATCGAGAGTTGTGAGACATGTGAGTGGATGAAGTTTTGTCTCCAAAATCATATCGTGCAAGTTGCCGTGTGTCGGATAATTCCAACCAATCATCACGAGACGATTGCCTTGATGTGATCCATATTCTATCGCTGTACTCGTAAATTTTGTATTTGTCACAAGCCATCCCTCATCGAGCTGTCTACCTTTTTTGCCGTAATCAAATGTTTGAGTACTGAGATCATCAAATCTTTCTTTGACATACAGTGCAATTTTCAAATCGGATTTAACACCGAGTTGATTGTGAAATTTTGCCTCTACCATAATAAGTTTCTCTGGATTCCATGCCACTACATCTATTTCGTGTTCAACATACTGACCCTTCACAATCTGACCCGTAAGAGTTTCAAAACCTTTTGTTTTTAAAATTTCAGCAACATAGTCCTCGAATGGAAAACCCGACGGACCGAGCTCCATAATCGCTCGCTTGAGAGAATATCGTATTGCAACTGGTCGATCATCTGAATGGAGAAGTTCGAATGCTTTATTATAAATATCCCGAGTAGTCATTCCATCAGTCAGCGTATCTGTGATAGTACTCAAAATTGACTCTATTATTTTTGAGTTTGCACCAGCGTGCCTGAGTGAGTGTTCGAGCTTTGCTACATCAAACTGCTCTTTTGTCCCATCAAACTTTATAATATAAATTGGTTCCGTATTCATACGGTTATTATCGCATATATACAGTTTGGAGCAAACAGTATAGTTTAGGCTACTTTTTCAATAATTCCCCCACCGAGACAAACCTCTCCGGTATACAAAACAGCAGATTGACCGACAGCTACACCATTTTGAGGCACTTCAAAATCAATACAATATTCATTATCTTGTTTTGTAACAGTACACCGTTGTTTTTCTTGTCTGTATCTAATTCGCACAGAACAGACAAAAGGAAAAGCTGGTTCTTGTCCGGAAATGAAATGCAAATTTTTGACAGTGATTTTTTTGGTTGAAAAAACAGTTTCTTTTTCTGTCTCTTTGTCTGCAACAGTAATCGTATTTTTTTCCAAATCTTTTGACACCACAAAAAGTTTTGGACTGTTTGCGGTTTTTTTGATTATTTCAAATCCATGACGCTCACCGATGGTAGAAAATATTGCACCGTTGTGTTTGCCGATGACTTCACCTTTTGTATTTAGAACATCGCCAGGTTTTTCTGAAATATAATGAGCCAAAAATTCCTTCATATCGAGTTTACCCAGAAAACAAACTCCTTGACTATCTTTTTTGGTAGCTGTCGGCAAGCCAAACTTCTCAGCGAGCGTTCTGACTTCCGGCTTAGTCATTCCACCAATAGGAAAAAGAATATGTGAGAGCTGGTCTTGACTTAGTGTGTACAGAAAATATGACTGATCTTTGTTTTTGTCGACAGATTCGTGGAGCTCAAAAAACTCAAAATCTTTTGAATGGGAATGTTCTGACGGAACATTGCGCAGGCCGACGGGCTGAGCACGAAGAAATTTGCCAGCAGGCAAATATTCTGTTTCCGGCAGAATATTCCCTGAAAAATATTTTGAGTTTTTATGCACCACGGCATAGTGTCCCGTCGCAACATAATCAGCTCCCATTTCAAGAGCTTTTTTGAGAAAAACACCGAACTTTACATACTTGTTACAAAACACGTCCGGGTTTGGTGTGCGACCGACGCGATATTCGTTTATCATATAATCTGCAACCTCTTTTTTATATTCTTCCTGACAGTCCAGTGTTATAAACGGTACACCGAGCGTCGCACAAACTCGCATTGCATCCCGTCGTTCTTCTCGCCAATTACACTCAAGAAAATCAGGATTCCAAACACGCAAAAAAACTCCAGTCACATCGTAGCCCTGTCTTTTGAGCAAAGCCAAAGCAACAGAGCTATCCACTCCACCAGAAACTCCCACAAAAACTTTTTTTCCTTTTGAGACCATTGAGGAATTTATACCACAAATTTAGATTATTTCAAATACTTTGCTTTGTTTCTTTTATGTTCCTCAAATGTTTTGGCGTAATGTATCGTTCCGTTTTTTTCTGTCAGATAGTACAAATAATCCGACGTGACTGGAGTTGCAGCCGCAATAATAGCATTGACTCCCGGATTGCCGATCGGTCCCGGCGGTAAAC
>Ga0194053_10000246_pt1 | contig 41451 bp, 39 predicted proteins | sample SepL228m_MetaG_FD_161684 | JGI IMG/M metagenome (GOLD analysis project Ga0194053, IMG submission 161684) | Anoxic zone freshwater microbial communities from boreal shield lake in IISD Experimental Lakes Area, Ontario, Canada - Sep2016-L227-8m | ecosystem: Environmental > Aquatic > Freshwater >... | reverse complement strand
AGAGTAACGGCGACCGGGCATGAGTCGTCCAGTAAACTCATCGACAATTACCACCTCACCATCTTTGACCACGTAATCTTTATCTTTTTTATAAATCACATTGGCAACCAAAGCTTGCTCTAAATGATGAACTAATTCGATCGAATTTGCATCATAAATATTTTTAATACCCAGTAATTTTTCAATTTTATCCATACCAGCATCGGTCAAGGTAACAGCTCGCATTTTTTCATCTAAAGTATAATCTGTTTCAGAAACTAATTGTGGTACGATTTGAGCAAATTTTCGATAGAGCCCAGCCGATTCTTCGGCTGCCGCCGAAATAATCAAAGGCGTTCTAGCCTCATCAATCAAAATTGAATCGACTTCATCTACAATCGCAAAGTTTAATTCACGTTGCGCCATTTGACTAGCATTTTGAACCATATTATCACGCAAATAATCGAAACCGAATTCATTATTTGTACCATAAGTAATATCGGCCACATAAGCTTCCTGACGAGTAATCGGACGTAAATTTTCATATTCGATATTAACCGGGTCTGACTCAGGATTAAGCTTAACTGGATTGAAAATATATGAACTTTCATGATTAATAACTGCAGTTGAAAGACCAAGTTTGGCATAAATTTGCCCCATCCAGGCACAATGAAAACGCGCCAAGTAATCATTAACTGTAATCAAATGAACACCTTTGCCCTCTAAAGCGTTCAAGTAAAGCGGAGCCGTCGCCACCAAAGTCTTACCTTCACCAGTTTTCATTTCGGCAATCTTGCCCTGATGCAGAACAATTCCGCCGACCAACTGAACATCAAAATGTCGTTGACCGATCGTTCTTTTTGCCGCTTCACGAACAGCAGCAAAAGCCTCTGGTAAAAGATCATCAAGCGTCTCACCCTTAGTCAGTCTTTCTTTAAATTCAACGGTTTTCTCTTTTAATTCTTTATCGGTTAATTTTTCGAATTCTGGTTCTTGAGAATTAATCTCATTAATCAAAGGCTGAAGCTGATTAATTACACCTTGATTTGAACCAAACATATTTCCTAAAAATTCAAACATTTTTCGCCTTTCTTTAATTCCTGACTCAATATAATAATTATACCAGATCAAACAGATAAAGCTAGACTAAAATAAGATCGTAAATTGCGATATTTAGTCACTTAGCGTAAAATATAATTATATGAAAAATATTTTAATTGGTATTATAATTGTTGGTTTGATCGGCATACTAATTATGTTCGGTTTAAAATCAACTAAAAAATCAACACCAACAAATACGACCACTACAACCACCGCAAACACCAAAACAGAGAATACTATCTTAAAGCCGAAATCCAGCACTACTAACAATGTCTATTACGGCTTCAAATTACCAGTAAAACTAAATGACACCGATGTAACAAATAGTTTAGCCAATAAAACCAGGATAAACATCAGTGGAAATAATTTTTGCGAAGAAACTTTATCCATGGCCGAACAAGACGCCTGGCAAATCGTCAGCCAAGAAAATTTTACAACCGGAGATGGCGAAAGTTTTGTTACCGATTATTTTAAAACAAAAGATTCGCCAGCCATTGAATTTTACTGTCATTGGGATAGTCCAAGCCAAACTTTTGACAGAGGTACTATCACTTTCATTAGTACTGAAAAAATTGGTTCATGGCTTTTAAAGATAAAAAATAACCCGAATGCAATTTTAGCCGAATATTTAAATGTCGCCGAACTCATGGATTGCAATGGCACTATCGTCGAGACATCGCCTGGCATCACCGAATGCAAATAAGTATAATTATTCTACTTAAAAAAGTCCTGACTTCAGGACTTTTTTTAAATATAAATTTATTTTTGAATTAGATTATTTCATCGTCGATATGACGATCGCCAATCTTAATTTTTTCTTTATACTTCACAATTTCTCGTTCTAATTTTTCTTGAGCCAAATCAATCGAGCCAAAAAAATCATCGGTTTGCGCCTCAACATGCAAAGCATTTTTCTCACCAGGCAAAGTCAAAGTAATTCGTACCAATTTATCTTCACCACCTTTTGGACCAAATTCATTAGATAAAGTAATATCGCAAATTGCTGGCTCAACAATCATCTCGATAAATTTCAAAACTTTCTCTTGAGCATAACTTTTCAAATCTTCGTTTAATTCAACATTGTGACCGGAAATATTAATTGTCATTTTACGCTCCTTTTGATTTCCTTAAAATTACAATATTTATGCAAAACTTTAGGTAAACGCACGGAACCATCTTTTTGCTGAAAATTTTCCAAAATAGCAATTAAAGCTCTTGAAATCGCAATTGCCGTACCATTCAAAGTATGAACAAAATCCTTATTACCATTTTCATCTTGATACTTAATATTTAAACCGCGAGACTGATAGTCGGTACAATTGGAAGTCGAGGTTATCTCCGCCCAATCGCCCATACCGTTTTTCGTATTCGGTTTACCAGGCATCCAAGCCTCTAAATCAAAAGTTCTAAAACTTGGCCCACCTAAATCAGCAGTACAATGATCCACAACTCTAAACGGAATTTCTAATTTTTTGAATATTTCTTTTTCTACAGCCAAAAGCTCTAAGTGCATTTTTTCTGAATCTTCAGGTTTTGTATAACTAAACATCTCAATCTTAGTAAACTGATGAACTCGGAATAAACCTTTGGAAAATTTAGAATAGCTACCAGCTTCAGTCCGAAAACAGTGAGAAACAGCCGCATATTTCTTCGGCAATTCCTTCTCGTCTAAAACCTCATTCATATGATAACCACCCATGGTAATTTCGGCCGTACCAATTAAACTTAAATCGGTATTTTCCACATTGTAGATCTGGGTCGATTCACCTCTTGGATTAAAACCCAAACCTTCCAAAACTTCTTTTTTAGCCAAGTCTGGCGTAGTAAAAGGCGTAAAACCTTTTTTAACCAAAATATCCAAAGCAAAACCAATTAAAGCTTGTTCCAAAAGAGCTAATTCATTTTTTAAATAATAAAATTTAGCACCACTAACCTTAGTTGCACGCTCAAAATCAATTAAATCTAAACTTTCCGCCAGCTGTAAATGATCTTTTGGTTCAAAATTAAAATTAGTTGGCTTTAAGTAAATTTCTAAAACCGGATTATCGCACTCATCAGAACTTATTTTAACTTCAGAGTGAGTTAAATTCGGCACCTTCAGTAATATTTCGCGAATCTTAACGGCCAAAGGGTCAACTTCTTTTTCAAGTTCAGAAATTTCCTCGCCAACTTTTTTCATCTGCAATATAATTTCTGGGGTTGGTTTGGTTTTTGAAGCTTCATTTCTTTTGGCACGCAGAGTCTCGATCTTAGTTTCAAAATCACGTTTTTTTTCGTCGAGTTTAACCAATTCATCAAGATCGACTTCGACCAATCGGTTTTTGGTATTGGTTTTAACTTGATCCAAGTTCTCTCTAATGAATTTAATGTCTAACATATTACTCCTTTATAATTTGCTCTACTCGAAATATCTTTTTACCTAAAACTGCAAAAATTAATAATATATTAATAATAACAAGATATATTGGAAAAGCATATGCTGTAAAAACCCATGATTTTATTGCAAAAAAACTAGTTATCGAGCTAAATAATCCAGTAACATAAGGGTCAATTGTTTCGGTTGCTGGGTAATGCCAAGATTTAATAAGGGTTGGTATAGCTGCAAAAAAGTCACTAGCTACAGCAAAAATAATTGCAATCAATGGTTCTTTAGTAATCCACCATAATAATAAAGCTAAAACAGAACAAATACCACAAATATAATCGAAAGACTCTAATTTCCAATACGATTTTGGATTAATAAACGACGCCAGAAAAACTAATAAAGGGCCAAAACCAGACATAAAAACAGGTAAAACCGCCCATCTAATACCGTCAGAAAACGCTGCAACGCTCGCTATTAGAGGAGCTATCGCCCATAAAAGCCAACTAACCTTATTTGGTTTTGTCTCACCTTTAATGGTTTCTTTTATATATGAAGCGATGCCAATTAACTGGGCAACAGCCCCGATAATAACAACATACTGAAGCATAAAATATTTCTCGATAATAATTATATTGATTTTAATCTATCAATAACAAATTTTTGATCTAAACTTGCCAGTAACCAGCCAGCCTGCGGGCCGGAATCTTTACCTAAAAATGATAAATAAATAGCGGAAAAAGCCTGTTTTGGCTCAATTTTCATATCATTTTTAATCTCGTGGATCTTGGCGTGCAAATCCTCACCCGTCCATTTTTCTTGAGCCGATATAGCCTCGGCGATTTTTGCTAAATAAGTTTTTTGCTCGTTGCTTAAATTCTTGGCAACCTCTGGAACAACATCGGAAATGGTAAATTTGACTGATTCTGGCGCGTACCCATCGAGCCACAATTTAGCCACTTTGATCCGATTTTCGATTTCTTCTTTTTCCACTTCAGTTAGCTCGCTACCCTTTTCTTCTTTAGCATAAGCTAAAATATCCATTCTTGGCATTTGTAAAAAATTAGCCACTTTTGAAAATCTTAAGTAATAGCTTGGCAGTTTATCAAACAATCCTTTTTCTGTATAGAAAAACGCTCTAGCCATGTCGGTATCAACCTTTTCCTGAAAATCCTTAGCGCAACGATCATATTCATCGTAAAGTAACGGAATAGTATCGCCTTCCGGGTTAAACTCAATTGCTCTTTTATATTTAGTTCTGGTAAATAAAAATTTCAAAATATTGGCAGGCAATAAATCGGCCATCTGTTTGGCCGTCACACCTAAGCCCTTGCTTGAACTCATTTTGGCACCACCAATTAAAATGTGTTCATATGGCGCATCGTGAGGTGGGGTCTTGCCAAAAACTTCTCGATAAATTCGACTGGCGACATCACGAGTCCCGCCGGCGGCGGCATGATCTTTACCGGCACCTTCAACATCAATACCCATAAAGCTCCATTTACTCGGCCATTCAACCTTATAAGGCAGTTTTGCATTGCCGTCAAACGGACTAATTTTACCCTTATAACCACAACCTTTAGCCCAATCAACCATATTTTCCATACACTCAAATTCAACTTCGGTGCCGTCCCAACCATGGACACGAGTCGTACCAATTTTACCGCAATTTGGACAAACCACATTTAAAGCATACCAATCTTCACCTTTGTCGCTTCCCGAAACCTCTTTGTAAATCGCCCTAATCTTATCGGCATGATCGAGCGTTAGCTTGATTGCATCATTGAACTTGCCTTCTTTATATAAAATTGAAGTATAATAATACTCTGGCTTTATCTTTAAATAATCAATAATAGCCTTTAGTTCATTGGCATATTGAGCTGCAAAACTTTCCGACTGACCGTCAGGAGCTGGTACATTTGATAACGGCAATCCCATATATTTTTCAAAACTTTGATCAACATAAATCGGCAAGCCATCCATTGGATCAAAATCGTCAAAACCAAAAATAAACTTGGCTTTCTTACCATTCTCCACAAGACCTTCACGAATTAAATCGTGAATAATCAAACCACGCAAAGACCCGACATGGGCCTGACCAGACGGAGTAGTTGAGTCATTAATCAAATAGGAATCTTTATTTTCTTTGGCTATAATACTGTGTGTAATTTCATCTGTCCAAAACATGGTAATTTCCTCAATATATTTGGTTTGATTGTATCAAAAAAAAGACCTGTTCGCAACCTGGTCTTTTTTCTTTTCTAATATAAGCGACAATATTTACTTAACGTCAACAATTAAATATGTGGTTGTTCCACCTGGAGTTTTAATATCAACCTTCTCACCTTTAGCTTTTCCAATCAAAGAAAAACCAAGCGGTGATTCAGCAGAAATCTTACCCTTTAGCGGATCTGATTCATTGGCACCAACGATTTCATAAGAAAATGAATCATTATCAAGCTTTAAAGTCACGGTTGAACCCATTTCAACCTTATTGCTAGAAGCAGATTTCACAACTACTTTGGCATTTTTAATCATTTCTTCTAAATCTTGGATTTTACCTTCAACAAAAGATTGTTCATTACGAGCATCATCATATTCACTATTTTCAGAAAGATCACCATATTCACGAGCAATTCGAATACGCTCAGCTACGGTTTTACGTCGTTCTTTAAGTTCTTTTAATTCTTTTTTTAATTTTTCTAAACCTTGCTGGGTTAAAAGTGTTTCTTTTGGCATTTTTTTCCTAAATTATTCTTAAATTTTTTCTGGACACTTCATACATTTTAATATAACTACAATTTATTGTCAATAGATCAATCTTAACAATTATTTAAAAATGATTTTATTCTTCCGAAAAATATGACTTCATAGCACTCTTAATAACTGGGCCTGCGGCTGCATAACCTTCACCGCCACCTTCAACAATAACTGCAATCGCGATTTGCGGATTTTTATAAGGCGCGAACGCCACCATCCAGGCATGAGTTTTATCTTGATCGCCAAACTGCGCTGTACCAGTTTTAGCCGCAACTTCTACCGATAAGTCCTTCAGTGCCTGACCAGAGCCAGATGTAACAGTTTGGCGCATACCATCACGAACAATTCGTAAATTATTAGCATCAACTACATTAGACCTAGTCACAACATTTGGAAAAGTTTGAATCGTATTACCATTATTATCAGTAATTTTTGAAACTAGATGCGGTTTTAATAAGTTTCCACCATTAGCAACCGTGGCTGTGGCCATCGCCATTTGGAGCGGAGTAGTTAAAACATCTCCTTGACCGATTGACATATGATAAGTATCACCCAAATACCACATTTCATTTTTAGTCTTTTTCTTCCAAGCTGGATCAGGCACCAGTCCTTTGGCTTCACCCGGTAAATCAATCCCACTCTTAGCGCCTAACCCAAATTTTTCATAATAGGCTTTCAACTTATCTGGACCGATTCCTTTAATCTTATCGTAACCACCACCAACTGCATAAAAATAAATATTGACACTTTCGGCAATCGCTTTTTTTACATCAGTCAACCCGTGATATTTCCAGTCTGGAAAAGTCCAACTTCCTACTTTAATTTCAGCCGGACAATCTAAAGTTGTATTTTCCGTAATCACCCCCTCTTGAAGACCAGCCGCCGCTACAATCGGCTTAACAGTTGAACCAGAAGGATATTCGCCAGAAATAGCCCGATTAAAAAGAGGTAAATTTTTATCTTTAAGAATCTTCTGGTAATCTTCAGCACTTATACCCTGAGCAAAAACATTATTGTCATAACTCGGCAAACTAACTAAGGCCAAAATTTCACCGGTTTGCGGATTAACGGCCACGGCTGCGCCCGCGCTTGAACCGGTTTTCTCAATTTCGCTCGCCATAGTTTCAGAAATCGCTTGTTCAAGATCAGCATTAAGCGACAAAACTAAATTATTCCCAGGTTCAGGCGAAAGCGAAGTTAGTAATCTCTGTGCTCTTCCACGAGAATCAACCTCGATTTCATTAATCCCATCTTTACCTTTCAAATATGACTGATAAATTTTTTCGAGACCATCTTTACCAATCATTTGATCTAACGTTAAAGTAATATCCTGATTATTTTTCAGGTCACTATCAGTCACCCGTCCAGTATAGCCTATGACCGGAGACAAACCACCAATCGTACTATACTGACGCACAGGTTGAGCCGCGACAACTACGCCAGACAAATCGACTATTTGAGTTTGCAATAAAAGCGCCGTATCCCGATCAAGTTTTTCTTTCAAAATAACCGCATTTGTCGAATAAGGGCCTTTTTCGTTAATCTTTGCTTTAATTTCGTCAGACGGGATTTGAGTAATCTGACTTAAATGATCGTAAAATGCTTGACGCTCGCTAGTCTGACGCGGCAAATCAACCGGATAAACCTGTAAACTAAAAGAGGCATCATTCAAGACCAAAGGTTTACCAGTATTATCATAAATCAAACCACGAGGTGCAGGAATCAATCTTGTTCGAATTCTATTGCCTTCAGCCAAAAATCGATTAAAACTACCTTGTTTTATTTGAAGGTTAAGAAGCTGGATGCCTAAACATAAAAAAACCAAAAATATCGCTAAATAAAAACTCCAAAAATGCTTTTCTTCCCTTGAAAATATCTCTTGTTCGGCCGGAAAAAGTTCGTATTCATCTTTATCTAATTCTACTCGTCTATAACCACGATCCCCTGGTAAACTCTTATCAAAACGATCAAAAATACTCATCTTAAATCCAATCTAACCGTAGAAATATTAAATCGTTTTGACCTTAAATTTAAAATATAAAGAAAAAATTGAGCCCAAGCAATACTAAATAAAATATTAAAGATAAAACCTATTAGATTAAATTCGTGACTAATTATAACAAAAATTGAATCATAAATAACAATACAAATAAAAATAATCACAGACATAACCAAAGGCGAAGTGCCGGTTAGGAATTTATTTACCAAAAACTTTGTCATTAAGGCAAAACCCATTAGTATCAAAGTAAAAAAACCAAAAAACATCGGACTGGCTAAATCGAGCATTAACCCACCAAAACTGGCGGTCAAATATGCATCATAGTCATGATCGAAAATCACTAAAACTAGAACTAAAATGAAAACTAAATTCGGCCAAACATTGCCAATAGCAAAATAAGGTACCAGTGTAAGCTGAACAATAACTAAGAAAAAGATTGCAAAAATTTTAACAATATTTTTTATCACTTTTTGACCACAAATAAAACTTCTAAACGGGAAAAATCTATTGGCGAACCAATAGAAACTTTTTGAAAAATTTCACCTGGTTTTGAAATTAAATTTTGAACTTTTCCGATCACCAACCCGGCGGGGATCTGACCACCAAGTCCACTGGTTACTACTGACTCACCATTTTTTGTTCCAATATTGAGCGGAATATCCTCCACCACCAAACCCTCCAAGCCGCCACGCAATAAACCAGTTCCACGTGAATCCTGCAGTATAGCTGGCACTAAAGAATTGTAGTCAGTCACCAAAGTGACTTCAGCGCTATCTGCTTGAACCGACTTAATAATGCCAACTAGAAAACCTTCAGAAACTACTGCTTGACCCTTAACCACGCCGTCTTTCTCACCTTTGTCGATCACTACTGATTTCAAATAGCCCGAAGCACGACCAATTATCGCTGACGGCACCAAGGCCATATTTAATGATTGACTCTGCGAAAACTTTAATTCTTTTTTCAAAATTTCATTTTCGTAACTAACTTCATTTAATTGGGCTAACTGTGATTGTAAATTTAAATTCTCATTAATTAGATCGTGATTCTGTTTTAAAATTCGATTGATTTCAAATATATTAGTAAAAGTTTTTGGTACACGACCAAAAGAGACTTTCAACACTGCGCCAACTGGGCTAACAGTTCGCCAAAAGATATTTTTAGGAAAACTCAACCAACCAAACAGAGAACTGACGGCTAGCAATACAGTTAAAATTAAAATTATAATAATCGCTCGGTATCTTTTCATAATCCCTCATTAATTAATTTTAATTACAACTCAAGTGCTCGAATTAAACGCAAAAATAAAACTCTATCTTAATTATTGAACTGAGTTGGTAATAAAACTTGTTTCAATGTTTCTAAATCTTCGAGAACAAAACCAGCTCCACGCACTACCGAAGTCAAAGGATCATCAGCAATATGAACCGAGGTCTGAGTACTCTCGGCGATCACTCGGTTCAACCCTTTAAGTAAAGCACCGCCGCCGGCCAAAACAATACCTTTATCCATAATGTCAGCTACCAATTCCGGCGGAGTTTCTTCCATAGTTTGACGCACCGCATCTACAATCTGACCAATCGATTTCCTTAAAGCAGACCGAATCTGCTCGTCATCAACAATGATTTCTTTTGGTAAACCCGTCACCAAATCACGACCGCGCATCGGACAAGTCAAAACTTCTTTAAGCTCACAAGCTGAACCAATCTTCATTTTAATATCTTCGGCTGTACGCTCGCCTAACAACAAATTAAACTGATTACGTGCAAAATCAATAATATCTTGGTTAAGTTCATCGCCAGCGATACGCAAACTTCGACTAGCGACAATTCCACCAAGCGAAATGACCGCTACCTCAGTTGTACCGCCACCAATATCGACAATCATATTACCGGTTGCCTCTTGAATCGGCAATCTAGCACCAATCGCCGCAGCCAAAGGCTCTTCGATTAAATAAACTTCGCGTGCCCCAGCATTAATTGCCGCTTCTTCCACGGCTCGTCGCTCCACCTCGGTCACGCCATAAGGAATACCAATCACCACTCGCGGTCTTGGTAGTAATGAAAATTTTTCATGATGAACTTTATCAATAAAATATTTAAGCATCTGTTCGGTCACTTCAAAATCAGAAATAACACCATCAACCAATGGCCGAATAGCTACAATATGCGACGGAGTTCGACCAACCATTTTTCGCGCTTCTTCACCAATAGCTAAAATTTGCTTAGTTTTTTGATTTATAGCCACAGTCGATGGTTCATTAATAACAATACCTTTATCTTTAACATAAACCAAAGTATTGGCGGTACCTAAATCGATTCCGATATCATGACTAAAAGCGCTCCAAAATTTTTCTAAAAAATTGTATGCCATATTAATCTTTTCTATTTATCTATCATTTACCATACCAAAAAAATCGTGCTTCTTAAGGCCCCGCTCCTTAGATAAATCTTAACATCTATTCAATCAAATACCAAATCTATTTGAGTTTAAAACTAGCAATAATCCCGGCGATATCTGAATCAAGCTTGAAATCTTCCGGAGCCCACTGAGCATGAGTCCAAGTAAAAACATATTTATCATTTTTTGTAATCAGAGAATCTTGCGGACCATCGCTTTTGACTACATCTTTCCATTGAGCCAAGGTATAAACACTTAAGGCAAATGGCGAATAATAATCTTTCAGATCAGTCGAATTACCATCTGTTGAAGACGGAAATTTAGTTGGCACATTAACATAGTAGGTTGCCGTAGCTCCCTCAATATTAGCCTCTTTGATTTTATATTTTTCCCAACTTTTTGGAAAGGTTAAACTAAAACCATATTTTGAGTTAGTATAAATCTTAGAGGTTGTAGTAACAGAATCAATGAATTTAAAAGTGGAAAGAATTTGATTAAAATCTAAAATATCAACGCTGTTACTCGGGTTATCATACACACTAAAAAAATGCTCTTTATTAGGTGATTGAATTAAATATTCGCTCCTGCCCTCAATAGTCTTCAAAAACTTAGCGCTTATTTTACCATTTAAAGCTCTATCGACTACTTTAGTATTTTCGTTTTTTTCATTTTTACTAACCATATCGTCAAAAGAACTATAAATATCATTACCGGACATAATAGTTAGACCTAATTCACCACCGGCATGTTGAATAACTTTATGAGCCGAATCTAATATAATTATCTTTTTATTTATACTATCTTCTCTAATATCCCAATCACTTGGATACTCAAAACTAAAACCATATTTGTCGTTTTCATAAGTCTTTAAGTTGGAACTAGTCGCCCATTCATCGTTAAATTTTATATCAGTCGGTGCCGGGCTAATTGGCTCAAAATACACCGGTTCGTTAATTCTGCGGTAGACATAAAAGCCGCCAATCAGCACCAAGATTAACGATACAATTAACAGCCAAACTGGCAAGTGTAATTTATTTGGTTTTTGTTCCATTTTTTCCTCCATTATACAATATTATTTTTTGACCACACTGCTTTTAAAACTGTCGGCAATTTTTTGCGCTGTATCCAATTCGGCTTTAATTTTGCCTGAATAAGTACCTTTGATGATTTTATCAGATATCTCCTGGTAAGGCTCGCGAGTCGAGCAAACATCCTGATTAACCGAGGCCTGAAAATGCAAATAATCTAAAATTGACTGATCGCGATCAATTTCACTAGTCTCCAAATTAATAATTAAGTTCGGGTAAATCGCATTGTTAGTCGGAACATAAATATTAATTTCAAAATCTGGGTAACAGGCATGATCAGCATGCGTAACAACTAAAAGCGCGTTATTGCCCAGCTTTTCATAACCAGTCACCCAGTCTTTCGGCTTCATGTTTGCCAAAAAATCTTCTTTAGCCCAAGCTAAATTCACTTTTTGACCAACTGGCAAAGCTAGTACGCCATTGGCAAAATCGGCCGAATAAATATTAAAACCAAAAACATTGTCCGGATCGAAAAATACGGGCTGAGAACTGTCACTTCTGTACAAACTCGAAAAAGCAGAGCCTTTATTAATGGCATTTTTTTCAATTGGCGTTAAAACAATATCTTGCCATGAGCCAGGATAAGTAAATTCAAAACCTAATTCTTTATTAATAAAAGTTTTTTGCTTAACCGGCAAAACTGAAGCTACAACAACAGGATTAATTTTAAAAGTTCCAAGCATGGCATTAAATTTATCGGTTTTTAAATTAATATTTTGCTTTAAATGGTAAACTTTACCATCTTTCAAAATAAAACGTTCTTCAAGTCCACAATCAGAGCTAGCGCAACTAGTTTTAATCTTATAAGCCTTGTCGGAGCCAATCATGATTTCAGTTTTTTGATATTGAGTGTTTGGATAAAAAGCTTTAACAACATCGTCAATTGACCCAGTCCCAAAACCATCTTTTACCTCAATGGTCAAAGCGGCAATATGAACATTTTGATCATTTTGCGGTTGAATATAAACCTTGGCTGGATCACTATCGAGCACAAACCAATTATTCATATATTTAAGACTGTAATTATATTTTTGATTATTATAAATCTGCCAATCAGCTACATTATTTTCGTTCGGCACATTTACGATCATTCCAACCGAATCAGCCTTAACTCGATTCTGTCGTAAAGATACCACGGTTAAAAACACTATAAAAATAGCAACGATTAAAACTAAAGTCCAAATCAGCCACTTTCTTACCGGTTTAGATTGTTCTGGACCAAAAAACCCCTCTTCCAAAATCCACTCCTTTAACGATATTTTTGTAAATTTGCTAAATGTTCGTCATAAGTCTTACTAAAAACTGATTGACCATCAGACTTATTAAAAAAATAAAAATAATTTGTTTTAGCCGGATTAATCACCGCTTTGATTGATTTTAATCCAGGATTAGAAATCGGAGTTGGCGGCAGCCCGGCATGTAAGTAAGTATTGTATGGCGATTGAAAATTTTTATAATCCACCTTTAAAATTGGCGCCCAATCACCTTTGCCATACTGAATAGTTGGATCGGAATCAAGTTTCATGCCAATCGACAAACGATTTAAATAAACACTAGCAATAGACGCTCGATCAGAATCTAATTTTGACTCTCGCTCAACAATAGATGCAATAATCAATGTCTGCTGATCGATTTTCAAACCTGATGTTTTCTTGGTAAAATTATCCAACATAATTTGTTCTATACCTTGAGCGGTCGAACCAACTGGCAATCTATAAGTATCTGGAAAAAGATAACCTTCCTTTGCACCAGCAACCTTTAGAAATTCGCCTTTTTTTAAAATATTTTTTTGAGCTAGCAATTCGTCTATTTGACTAGCACGCCAGCCTTCCGGAATCGTAATTAAATACTCTTCAACACGACCCGAATGAATCATAGTGGCAATTTGAGCAAGATTCATGTTTGCCTTAATACGATAAACACCATTTTGTAGATACCAGTGCCTCAAATAAACAAAACCCGAAAAAAATAAATCCGAACTAATCAATTTCTCTTTTTGCAAATTTTTAGCAATCTGCCTTGTACCGGTACCACTATCAACAATAAACAAGGTTTCACGTCCGGCTTTGTGCCAAAAAACAACATTCATGCACAATAAGATTAAGATTGTGCAAATCAAAACCACAACTATTGGCAATATCGTTTTTTTAGAAATTACAAATTTTAAAATTGGAATTTTCATTGTCCTAAATATTGCTCAAGGATTAATTTAGCGCTAATCCTATCAATCTCTCGTTTATATTTAACTGATTTGATATCAATTTTTAAGCCACTTAAAATTCGCTCTGATTCCTTGCTAGTCAAAGTTTCATCTACAAACTCGATTGGAATAGGCAATAATTTATTAATCTCTAAAGCAAAACTTCTCACCATATCCTCGGCTTCTCCAGACTTGCTTTTTGGCAATCCTAATACGATCATCTCGATTTGTTCCTCACGACAAATTTTCAAAATCCGCTGAATCGCCTCATCCCGACTCCAATATTCAATTGTATCTTGAGAAGCAACGGTTTTTCCATCCGAAAGCGCTACGCCAATCCTTCTTAAACCTAAATCTAAACTCAATATTCTCATAATTATTCTGTCCCGACTCCTGTTGTATAATTAATTTTCACTTTTACATTATTTGATAAACTCGATACCTTTTTCCAAAAAGCTGGTCTGAAATTAAACGTGACCTTCTCAACTCCCGGCTGACTTGAAACAAAATCAGACGCCGCAGACTCACTCTTACCGATAATACCATTTTTTATAACATCTTGTGAAATTTTTGGAGCGATTTTAGCGATTACATTAGTCGTTACATCCAACTCACCCTTATCATAAGACTGCTTATCAATCACTAAATTAATATCATCAGTCGAATTAATTGCTACCATTTTATCTACAGTAACCTGCTTTGAAAGTGTTTGAATCAAGAAATCAACAAATTTAGAATTATCATAAGCCATAACTTGCTTTTTTAATTTCACAGTTAATTCAAATTCAGTCGCTTCCTGATCAATACTTGAACTACTCGACACTTCTGGATCAGGAATGACTGCAGCCTTATCGATCAAAACTAAGCCCTTACTTTTAGTTTTTAAATCTTGATCAAGACTAGCCGTCAAACTATCTGTCACAGATTTCAAGGCATTATTATAATCATCTTTGGAAACGACTTGAACTTCTTTAGTAAAGCCACCTTTTAGATCATTAGCAGACTGACCATAAATCGCGGCTTGTTGATTAGCTGGCAAGCCAGCAATAACAAATTTACCAGCTTTAATATTATAATCTTCACCAGCATTTTCAGCTTCTACGTCGACAGTTGCGCTACCAGGCACAACTTGTAAATTTTGAACGGTCGCGCCAGGCAATAAAATGGCTGTTTTAGTTAAGAAAGTTTTATTTTGTGCCAATAACTTTGTCCCAGCCGGATACTTATGATTTAACGAATCCAAACCGTTATAAAGCATTATTGTACCAGTTGCTTTACCACCAAGATTTTTTTTGCCAGTTGCCGTAAATTTCTGAGTATCGCTCACCTCTGCCTCAACCAAAACACCACTAAAAACGCCCTGATCTATATCTGAAGTTTTAGCCGAAGTTGTAAAAACTACAGGTAAAGATTTTTTTAAGTCGTCCGATTTAACAAAAACCTGAACATCAACAGCCGGCCAAAGCAAATAAGCACCAAATAAACCTAAAATGGCGATTATGACCAAAATCGGCCAAATAACAGCTTTAGCCCGATGATCTATCTCGTGGATTGGATTTTTTATTACATTTTTTTCAGACTTTTTTTCTTGTTGTATCACCGGTTTTTGACGAGATTTCCATTTTATGATCGGTCTATCTTCTTGAAAATGACGAACATTTAATTCACGGCGAGCACTGGGTCGTTCCGCCGATTCGCTAGCAGGCGAATGACTGTCGATTTCCAAAACTTCATCTTGATTTTTATCTGGCTTGACAGACTGCATTACTGGTCTTTCTTGCTTAACTGAATTATAAACCGGTAAACCGACTTGAGCGGCCAAATTACTACCGATTTGATCTGTTGTCACAATCGCAATTTCTTTACCTAAAACCTCGGCTTCTTTGGCTAGCAACCTTAAATTGACCACACTTTGCAAAAGTGTCGCTCCTCGAGGTACCACTAAACCTAAATGCTTATTTTGAGCATTTTTCATCTTGTCTATAACCGAGGTTATCTCTTCGTCTGGTTCTAGATAAATAATTTCATCCATTCGATTAATTCTCCAACTAACAATTTATTCTCTTAAACTAGCCACAATTCGATTTAAAACTGAATCCATGGCCCCTTCTTGACCGACTAAATCGATCGCCATATTAGCCAAACTCATTGGTGTAATATCCCAAAGATGAGTCAAATCACCAGTCTGATCAATAATATTTTCTACATCTTGAGGCTTGATAAAATGAACCGTGGGTCGTCTAGCAAAAGGTAAATTTTTATTCCATTCGGCTTTTTCTAAGGTTCGAGCTAGATCTGGCAAATTTGAGCCACCACCGCACATTAAAATTCTTGAAGGCAAAAGTTCAATATTAGAAAATTCTTCTAAAGTTAGCTCGACACCCGAAAGCCAAACCTGACAATCTGTCTCCAAGCCTTTTTTAATTAATTTCATATCGCTTTCATCAAGCACGCCGGCAGAATATTTTATCTTTAAATCTTCCGCCTCTTCAAAAGAAACACCCATAATCGTGCCGATCCTTTTTGTAAAAGACCGACCACCGAGCGCGAACATTTTAGTCCCCTCAACACCACCTTGACGAACTACAGCGATGTCGGTAGTACCACCACCAATATCAACAAAAATAGCTGAAAATTCTGTCGATTCCTTTGGACCAACAGATTTAGCCAAAGCGTAAGGATCAGCCACCACGCTCAATAAATCTAAACCAAGCTCATCCGCAATTGTTTGCATAGCTCCAAGATGAACAATCGGCGCAAAAGCATTAAAAACACCGACTTGCATCTCCCTACCCTGAAAACCCAACGGATTAGTTACTTTATAACCGTCAATTTTAACATCCACGACAGCCGCATTAACCAATTTGACATCAATTTCAGCGTGACCAGTTTCCCAAGAAAGAATCTGACGTGCCCGGTCAAAAGCCCGTCGTTGAACCTTGCTAATAATATCTTTTAGTTCTTCAAGTGTAATATTTGTCTTTGGATTAGGTCTGGTATATTTAATAGTTGTGGTATTACCCTTGACCAACTCGCCGGCAATTCCCATGATCACTTGGGTTGGCATCACTCCAGCCTGTTCGGCTGCACGTTCAAGAGATTTCTTGCAATTTTGGACTACACCATGAATATCAGTCACTGAACCACCCTGCATATCAGATAATCGCTGACGCTGACGGCCAGTACCCATGACCAAACCCTTACCATCTTCAACCTTAAAAATCAGAGATTTTGCGTACTCTGTTCCTATATCGAGTGCAATCGCATAATTATCATCTGTATTTTGATTAGAAAAAAAATCGAAAATGCCCAATTGTCTCCTCCTTGAAAAGTATAAATACACGAAAAATCGGAAATACTTCCCTTCTTTATTAGTATAACACGTTTCGCAAACAACAAAAACCGACCATTTTGGTCGATTTTAATATTTACCTTGATTTTGAATTTATTCGAGTATAGCCTTGATTCTACGAATACCAGATGAAGACGACTCTTCTTTCAAAATCTTAAAATGCCCTAAACCACCCGTATGTTCAACATGTGGACCGCCGCACATTTCAGTTGAAAAATCGCCAATTTTATAAACTTTCACTTCCTCGCCATATTTACTGGAAAATTCCCCCATAGCACCACAGGCTTGCGCATCTTCAAGTCTCATTTCGGTCATACTGACAGGCAAATCCTCTTGAATTTTTTGATTAACTAAATCTTCAACTTGCTTAATTTGCTCCTCAGTCATTTTCTCTTGATAGGAAAAATCAAAACGCATGCGTTCATCTGTAATATTTGAACCTTTTTGATGCACCCCTTCACCCAAAACCTGTCGAAGTGAAGCAAGTAATAAATGTGTCGCGGTGTGATATTTCGTCGTTTGCTCTGATTCACCTACCAAACCACCCTTAAACATACCGGCTGAAGCCGTTCTAGATAATTCCTGATGCCCCTTAAAGAGTTCATTATACTCCGACACCGCTGTCGGCAAAACCTGAATTCTATGATTTTTGGCCTCTTCCAAACTAACTTCTAACGGTAGACCAAAAGATTGATAAAGATCAAACAAATCTTTTCCAGTTAAATTATTTTTACTTGTCAGAAGCTTTAAACCACCAGCCAGAGTCACTCGAAAACGTGATTCTTCTTTTTCTAATTCAGATAGAACATTAGTTATACCAAATTCATAAACGCCACTATAGGTTGAAAAAATTGTCTGGGCAATTTCTTTTAAAACATTCTCTTTTACACCTAAACTGTTTAATTTAACGATAGCGCGACGAATCAAACGCCGTACAATATAACCTTGATCTTTATTATTTGGCACCACGCCTTCGTTAATTAAAAAAACCGCGGCTCGCATATGATCAGCCACAACTCTAAAATCAGCCCCATGAAACGGATGAAAAGCACCTGCAATATTTTTAATTTTATCTATAATAGGTTTCAAAATATCGATTTCATAAACGTTATCAAAACCATTCAAACTCATCAGGAGTCGCTCGAATCCCATACCTGTATCAACACCTTTACTCTCGGCTGGTTCGTATTGTCCGGCTCGATAAATATATTCGTTAAAAACCAAATTCCAAACCTCAACTCTATCAATATAAAATTCGACAGTTGGGCCACCAGGAGAATTTTCGGTTCCTAATGACCAAAAATTATCATCGAAACCTTGTGGTTTAATTTCTTTTAAGCCACTGATTGATTTTAAAATCTCCAGAGACTCTGTATCAGTTGGAATATTTTTTTCACTAACAAAATAAGTCGCATGAATTCTATTTTTATTCACACCCAAAACTTCGGTCAAAAACTGCCAAGCAAACTTAATGGCCTCGGCCTTAAAATACGAACCTTCTTTAGACGGATAACCAAAACTAAAATTACCCAACATTTCAAAAAAAGTATTATGCGTGTCATCGCCAACTTCTTCAATATCACCAGTACGGATACATTTTTGATAAGTTGTAATACGGGCCGATGGCGCTTCGGTCGGATTGGTGTAAAACTTTTTAAATTGTTGCATCCCAGCGGTATTAAAAAGCACTGACTGATCACCTTCTGGCACAAGAGAAGCCGAAGGCATAACCAAATGATCATTGTCTTTAAAAAAATCTAAAAATTTTACCCTAAGTTCTTTACTTGTCATCTTTTTCCTGTAATTAAATCGCTAGCAAAATTTTGGAAATTACCTATCCCCTGATAGAAAGCATTTGGCTTTTGCACTTCTGGATTAGCCCACCATTTGCCATAAATTTTATCGTACATTTCTTTAGTATTTTTAATCTTCTGGACAAAATAAACAGTTTCGGTCGGCAAACCGCGACCACGATCACGCCAATCGTCGGCTCTGGCTCGACCAGCATTATAACCAGCCGCTACCATTGAAACATCTCCATTGTACTGCTCGTACAAACCTTTGATATACCATGTGCCATAACGAATATTAGTATCAGGATCAAAAAGCTTACTTGATGAATAATTATTATCACCAATTTCCTGAGCAATTCCAGCTGCTGTTGCCGGCATGATCTGCATTAAACCACGCGCGCCGACACCAGAGGTCGAATCTTTATTAAAATGACTTTCGGTATAAATAAAAGCGCAAACTAGATTCGGATCAACATTATCTTCGAGTGCATATTTTTTAATCGAATCTTGATAATCAAGCGGATACAGTATTTCACCCCAAACATGAGGATAAAAATAATAAAATCCTAGAAAAAATCCCACCATGAGTACAGTTACAATTATAAATTGAACGGTCTTTTTCATTTAACCCTCCCCATCCTTAATCAAAACCTTGAATGTGCCCGGAGCGAGAATCGAACTCGCACGAGATTTAACCTCAATGGATTTTAAGTCCATCGTGTCTACCGTTCCACCACCCGGGCGTAATAGTTTATAAATTAATATTTAGGATTAATTTAATTATACCTTAAAACTTATTTTAATACAATCCTCCAAGAGTCATTAAGTATTTCTAAACGACCATCAATCGTAAAACCAGCCGCTTTTTTATGTCCACCGCCACCAAAAACCGCCGCAATTTTCGAAACATCCACGCGATCACTTTCAGTTCGGACTGATGCCTTAATTTTATTATCGCTAGTTTCGTGAAAAAGAATAGCTGCTTTTGAGTCTGGCACAGTATTAATCAAATTAACCACTCCGGCCAAATCATCATCACAAGCGTTGCACAAAACCAAATCTTCCCTGGTAATAACTGATGAAACAATACCTAAATTATTATTTCGATGCATTCTTTTCAAAGCTAAACCCCAAAGCTTCATGGCCGGCACAGTTTTGTTTAAACTAATATTTTGTGTGATTAATTTAATTTTGCCACCGTTTTTCAAAAGTTCACCAGCGATTTCTAAAGTTTGCTTTGACGTATTCGAATGCTTAAAACCACCCGTATCAGTATAAATTCCAGTCAAAAGCGCGGTCGCCATATTTTTATCAAATTCAACATTCATCCTCACACAAAGTTCGTAAACAATTTCAGAAGTACTTGAAACAGATTGATCAACCACATTGATATTAGCGATTTTATGCAAATCATTTTTCGGATGATGATCAATATTAATCAAAGTTTTTTTCTGAGTTAAAGCAAACTTTTTTAATCTCTCGGCAAAACCAGTTCGCTTAATATCGCCACAATCAATCACGGTAATTACGTCGTAATCGCCGAAAAGTAAGTCATGCTTAATTTCATTAACTTCAGGTAAAAACAAAAACGGTTTCGGAATTTGATCTTTGCAAACCATGGCCGGTGATTTACCCATTTTTTTTAATATGGTATAAATTACCGTAGCCGCAGCCAAAGTATCGCCATCCGGATTTTCATGTATAATCAATAGAATTTTATCAGCATTGATAAATCTAGCGATCGCTTTATTAATTGGGATTTTATTTGTGTTCTGCATTGAGGGTGACGATCCTTCGACCATCAACCGGAAGATCAGCTTTGGTAATTTTGAGATCAGCTTCAGCTTCGGTCGATCCCCCTTCCTCTTTAATAAATTCTTCGATATTTCCACTATACATCGGAATAATCACCGATGGATCAATTTGATTAATCACGGCTAAAGCGGTTTTGGTTTCGGTAAAATCACCACCACCAACACCAATTAACAGGATATCAATACCATTAAGTTTCTCTAATTCTTCGTCAGTAAAAACTTTGCCTTTTTGAATATGACCAATATTTAAAGTTTCAAGATAGACTTGTTTGACTCCATCGATCCAATCGAGCTGGACGCCGCCAACTTCGTATTCCCCTGGCTCATCGATTTCTAAGTCACCAAGTTTGCATTTATCCGCCAAAACCACATTCATACCCTTGGTTTTAAGCGTAAAATCTTTTCCACCTTGCCAAGTAATAATCATTTTTCATCCTTCCTTATTAATTGTATCGGCTCATTGGGATGAGCCGATACATATTACTATCATTTTGGCTATTTTTTCTTGGCTTTAGCCTTGGTTTTAGTGGCCTTTTTTTCAGATTTTTCTTCTGATTCATTTTCGGCTTCAGCCACCACCGCTTTTTTCTCTGATTTTCCGTTAGGATTATTCATCGACAAATTTAATTTGTGTAATTCTGGCTCAATTGAAACGATATAAAAATCGTATTCTGAACCGACTTCAACCACTTTGGAAGCGTCTTTTTCACCCATTTCAGAAATATGAACTAAACCGTCTAAACCATCGAAACTAACAAAAGCACCAAACGGAGTGATACGGGTAATTTTACCCTTAACTTTGTCGCCGTTTTTATATTTGGTCACACTACCAACCCAAGGATCTTCAATCAAACGCTTAATTGAAAGTGACAAACGATTATTTTCAGTTGAAATAACCTGAACTTTAACCTTTTGACCAACCTTAAACATATCTCTTAAGTTTTCAACATGTTCCCAAGCGACTTCAGAAATATGGACCAAACCTTCAACTTCACCCATATTGATAAACAAACCAAAATCAACGATACCGGTAATTTCACCGTCTAAAATATCGCCGATTTGATAATTTCGAATTTTTTCTTGTTGCACGACATCGCCAGCGGCTTTTTCTGAGAAAATCAATTTGCCAGCATTTGGCTCAAAAGAAATGATTTTAACCTGGAAAGTCTGATTGAGTAATTGGCGAAGTTTGCCCAAAATCTCTTCTTTATCACCTGAAGAAACTTTCGGGTAATGTGAAGAAGCCAATTGTGAAACTGGCAAAAAGCCTTCGTATTCACCAAAAGCACAGAGCAAACCACCGCGGTTAGCTTCGTGACACTTAACTGGCAAAACGCCACCAGAAGTAAACTTTTCTTCCAAAATTTTGGTAACTCGTTCTTTATCGGCTCGTTTAAGCGACAAAATACAGTAACCATCAGCATTTTCTAAAACTAAAACATAAGCCAGGATTTTATCACCAGGTTTCATCGAAGCCATTTCTGGCGACATTTCTTTTTCTGGAATATAACCCAAGCAAAAACCAGCCACGTCAACTAAAACGCGAGTTTTACTGATTTCCATTACTTTAACTTCGACTACGTCTCCTTGTTTAAACGGAACTAATTTGTTAGCGTAGTCAGCCACCAAATCTTTCATTGATTGCGGTTCTTTTGACATATAATTATGTCTTTCTAGATATCTTGCGCGGCAAGGACTTAAATATTTTTGCTTCTTAATGTTAAATTATTTCTTTTTCGCCTTTGGCAAATATTTTTCAAATCTTTCTCTTTCCCGTTTCTTTTTGATTTCCATTGGCACAACTTTTAAGCGGTAAATTATGATATCAATTAACCAATAAAGACTAAAAACAAACAGTAAATACAAACCAAAACGGCTACCTAAATAAGCCACATTCTGCCAGCGAAAAACAATCAAAATCAGACCAATCGAACAAATAGTGTAAAGCAAATACATGATTTTTGCGTAGAATTTTCTGTATTCTTTCTGAATTAAATCGATAGTGAAGCTTAAAATCAAAGCCAAAATAAAACCAAAACCGAATACAACTGCCAAATATAAATATTCACCCTGAGGATTAGGCTTAATTTCAAAAATCCAGTTTGTATCAACTAATTTTTTAAAATCGACAGGTGATAATAAATTCATGTTTTCCCACTATAAATTTTCACTATCGGCCTTGACCGTAGTGCTTTTTTGGCTGCGCCGACCGTAGCCTTGTGCGAAGGTTGGTGCCTAGTCGCAGGATCGAACTGCGGACACCAGCATTTTCAGTGCTGTGCTCTACCACTGAGCTAACTAGGCTTAAAAAATTTGTCAGATGCTGTGCTCTAAAATATTAACGAATATTTGGATATATGATGTTCCTAGCGAGGAACATCTGTCAAACCACTGAGCTAACCAGGCAAAATTACCAATATCCACATTTAACCTTATATTCAAACGCCTCAGTCCATTGAGGCGTTTACCTAAATACCAGACAAACCAGTATTTCCAAGTAAACTTTTTACTATAATATAGGACTCAACATGAAACTTAAATTGTATTAGGAGACTGATATTTACTACACAATTATTATATCAGATCAGAAGCATTTAATCAAGTAAATATTCGCTCAAATACAATAATGGCCAAATACGCATAACCTAGACCAAAAAATACACCAGAAATCACATCTAAAAGATAATGCATACCGTTATGAAGCCTGGACAGACCTAGTAAAATCAAAAAAACGACTGAAATGGGCCAAGTTTGCGGGTAATAATAAAAGAGTACAATTAAAGCCGCGCTGATACTACTCATATGGCCAGAGGGAAAAGTCGAATCATTATGGCGCGCGCCAATAGTTTTAATTTTTTCGTTCACCACGAACGGTCGAGGTTTGAAAAAAACTTTTCGCAAAACTCGTTTAATCAAAAAATCATTAATTAAAAAATGGATTATGACGGCCAAAACCATGGTTAAACAAATTGACCAACCAATGATCGGTTCGCGCATGATGATCAAAATATTAATTGTCAGAAAAATCGAAACCAAAAAAACACTTGAACTGATAATTAAAGATAATTTATCAATCCATGTATTTTGCCCAAACTTATTCATTTTTTCGACGAGTTCAATTTGCGACAATTATTTACTCCTGATTTCCTGCTTGCGCCGCCGCTTTTTCGGCTCTGATTTTTGACCATGGTAAATCCGCTTCTTCAGCCGCTTTTGCATCGGCTTCGGTGAATTCAAATGACATATCTACCAAACAAATTGTCGTATTTGTTTTTACAACTTCTTCAGGATCAATATTAAACAATTTGTGAGCTCTGTCACAATATTTATTGAAATACTCGTTATCTTCCCGAGTTGGAGCTAAGTTATCAATCTCCACAAAGCGAAATCTTGAATCTCCATTTTCAAATTGATTTACAAGATAAGCGATCCGTTGCGACATAATAACAGACATTTGAACCATAGTTCGAACCATATCTCTAGATACTTTTTCTAGATTGCAGACTTCTGGAAATGTATTTTCTTTATTGATTAGAACACCGAATTGATCATGCTTTGAGTAATTTTGAATATCTGTAAATAAATCATAGGATTTCAAGACATCAATAAATCTATATTGAAGGGCATTAACCTGTCTGGTATTAGTACTTACAAATTTATATGCATTTCGTAATGACACCTCTTCGGATGCTGTCATCAGGGTTAGGTCATCCGCATTAGCTGGAACGTCCCCATTCCATTGACTCTGGAGAATTAATTGGTCATATTCATTTGCATGGCAGCCTTGCGAAATAAGATCGGCACCAAAATGTGGATATTTCTTCGAGTAAAGCCTTGGTCGTCCAGCAATCTGTTTCCATTTTTTGCTACCCTGTTCAACCCAAGATCGTATTTCTTCAAAGTCATCAATAGTATCAATTTTACCTTGAACAGGTACAAAAGCGATTAGAGGATCAGTTTCATTCACTTTTCTATATTCATTAATTTCTTTTCGTATCGCATCAGCCAAGTCTCTGGCTAAAAGTAATAATTTCTGGTCATTTTCAATAGTAAACTCTGTTTCAGGATCAATGCCAATCTCTACCGCAAAATCACGAATTTGCTTGTCTATTTTCAGTGCTTCTTGTTCGATCGCATCCAGCTTTTCCTGATCTTCAGGTGAAAAAATGATTTCATTCTTTTTATCAATTTCTTCTGCGCCATCGTCAGCATTTGGTGCGTAATTGATACCTGTTTCAGCAAAATTTTCACCATTAAATTTGTTCATTTTTAGCCTTGGTTTTTTTAATTGATTACTTAAATAGTAACTGATTTATGACAAAATAAAAAGACTAGCATGAAACTAATCTTTTTATTGGTGGGCGGTAGAGGATTCGAACCTCTGACCCTCTCGATGTAAACGAGATGCTCTACCGCTGAGCCAACCGCCCAAAAAATATTTAAACCAACCTTATTGAAAATAAAATGGTGCCGGAAGCGGGACTCGAACCCGCAAGCTTTTAACGGCGCTACCACCTCAAGGTAGTGGGTTTACCAATTTCCCCATCCCGGCTTGCTTTTTATTTTCTTCTTTTAAGGCTTTGTCAATTTTTTCTTTTTTTCGACTTAAGTGAATACAATTTTTATCTTGGTACATTTTTTCAATTATCACTTTGCTAGCAACTTTGGCAAATGTTAGCTTGTAGCAACCCTTAACTTGTCTAATTTTACCCTCACACCCAGTGAGTTTTAATATTCTATCTTTAAGCCAGTCGATGTGTTTTATACTAGCCGACAGAAACTGCAAGTAAATCATAAAACTACTTTTCCAACGCGGATCCCAGTAAGAATAAGTCGAACCGTCGCCGTCAAAATGGCCGCGTAAAAAATCAAAAAAGTATTTATCTGGCACTTTTATTTCGGCAATGATTTTTGTCTTATTTGGCATTAAACCGATTTCGATTAGCCATCTATAAAATTTGACATGACTAAATTGAAGTCTGGGAAATTTTTTACCATCGTAACCGCCAGTTTTCCAAGTAATTTTAATATTTGTATTCAAACACTTATTAAAATTTTCCAATTGATCAATATCGTTTGAGGTCAAATCCAAGTGACGAGCATCTTTCGACAAACTTCCATCTGTCACCATTAAACCGACAGCATAAGCTAAATTTGGTGACCATTCAAACTCATTCATCAAAACCTCAAAGTTAATGTGTATACCATTATTATATCACTATAAATCTCGATTGTTAAATTTGCTACTCTCCTTGCATATTACTTATTTATCATACCTTAAAAAACCTTAATAATCAACAGGCTGAATTTAAAAATCCCCCTGAAAATCAGAGGGATAATAGAAACTATTTTTCCATTGAAAAAGGATAATTCTGATCAAAACAACCAGTACAAAAACCATAACCTGGCAATGGATCAATAGAATTTATCACGCCTTCGAGTGACAAATAACCAAGCGAATCAGCACCAATATACTGACAAATTTCTTCTTCAGTCATTCTTGATGCGATTAACTCGTGAATCCTCTGAGTATCTGTTCCTAAAAAACACGTATGTTTATAAGGTGGTGCCGTAATGCGTACATGAATCTCTTTTGCACCAACTTTTCGCAACGAAGGAACAAGTTTCCGCATCGAATGACCTCGAACGACCGAATCGTCTATCAAAACTATTTTTTTACCATTCACTTCTCTTCGAAGCTTCATATGCTTCATATCCACCATCCTTGCGCGCAAATGTTCACTTGGTTGCATAAAAGTTCTGCCAACAAAATCATTTTTGATCAATCCGCGCCGATACTCAATACCTGATGCGGCAGCATAACCCAGCCCGGCCGGAATACCAGTATTAGGTGTGGCACAAACAATCCATTCGTCAAGATTTTTGCAATCAACAGGATGTTCGTAAAAAAGTCTTTCTCCCATATGACGACGAGCAGTCTCGACCAAACGATCAAAAATAACAGTGCCGGGGAAAGTAAAATAAATCCATTCAAACATGCACATTTTTTCACATATTTTTGGTAATAATTGAATCTTCTTATAATCTCCATCATGATCAGCAATAATCATTTCGCCGGCGCCAAGATCACAGATCCATTCAATACCCAAACAATCAAAGGCGCTTGTTTCAGAGGCAAAAGCATAACCTTGATCATTAAACTGACCGAAAGATAATGGACGAATTCCCCACGGATCTCGAAGACCAATAAGTTTTGTCTTGGTCATAACAATCAATGAAAAAGAGCCTTTTAAACCAACTGTAGCCGCCCGAATTGCATCTTCAATACAATTAACTTCATCAAATCTTGAAAAATAAGCAATCGAACGAGCAATAAGTTCACTGTCAGATGTTCCGTCAGGTTCAAAACCTTTACAAACCAATAAATTATAAAGATCTGTAGTATTTGGCAAATTCCCGTTATGAGCCACAGCAATGTTTCCAAATTTTGTCGAAACAGTAAAAGGTTGAAAATTTGCCTTAGTATTTGAACCAGTATTAGTATATCTAACCTGACCAATTGCAGTTGAGGCTCGTTCTCCACTATCCAATACTAATCGACCCAAATTATCATCGTCGAAACGGTCAACACGACCTTCCCACGTTTCTTTAATAACCTGCTTCCCATCCGTCAGAGAAATACCGGCTGCTTCTTGTCCACGATTTTGTGACCACAAAAGCATAAAATACACCAAACCGATCAGATCTTCACCATTACGCTCAATAACTCCAACAATTCCGCACATAATAAATTCCCCCTTTTTAAAATTTTTAAAATACAATAGAAAATTCATTAAAAAAATATTTCATGAACTCCTCTGCTCAAGGTACCACTTTTAGTCTAATTTGTAAATGGTTAGAGCGTCAGGCCTCGACAAAACCTGTTTTTTGTGGTATACTACATGCGATATGAACAATAAATACATTTATGGAAATTCTATTTAATAAATAAAATATGGAAAATAATTTACCAAAAATTCATGATGTCGCCATTATCGGCGGTGGCGCTTCGGGTATGATGGCCGCCATTATCGCTGCCAGACAAAACAAGTCTGTTATTTTGATAGAAAAAAACGCTGAACTCGGCCGTAAAATTTTAGCCACCGGCAACGGTCGCTGTAATTTAACTAATAAATTTATCGAATCTTCTCGTTACCACGGCGGCCACCCAAAATTTATCGAATCAGTTTTAGCACAATTTGATCAATTTGAAACCATGAATTTTTTTGAAAATTTAGGTTTAATCTTAAAAGAAGAAAACTTAGGCCGGATCTTCCCGCGCTCCGATCAAGCCTCCAGTGTAGTCAACGCGCTTATCCATGAGCTTGAAACAAATCACGTGGAAATCATCTTGAATAATCAAGCCCGGAAGATTGAAAAATTAAGCAATATTTTCCATACAACTTTGGCTAATGGCCAAAAAATTATTTCTCATAAATTAATTCTCTCAACTGGTGGCCAAGCCGCCGAACATCTCGGCACATCAGGAGATGCTTATTTTTGGTTAAAAAATTTTGGCCACAGCACAACCGATCTTTACCCAGCCTTAGCGCCACTTGAGACCAAAGAAACATGGGTCAAAGAGGTTCAAGGATTAAAAATTGAAGCCAAAATCACTGCTACAGTTAATAATGAAAAAATCTATGAAAAAACCGGCGACGCCTTGTTCACCCATTTTGGAGTCTCTGGCCCAGCAGCCATGGCTCAGGCCGGCGCTATTGGACAATATTTATCTAACCAGGAAGTCAAAATTCATTTAGATCTATTCCCCGAAGAACAATTACCAAACTTAAATATTAAATTTATCAAAATTATCGAAACCAGTGGCGCTAAACAGATTAAAAATGTTTTAGCTGGCATAATTCCTTCGAATTTATCACCGTTAATATTAGATCAACTCGGCATTAATCCAGATAAAAAAGCCGCTGAAATCAGCAAAGATGATCGCAAAAAGATTGTTGAAAAAATTAAAAATATCGAATTGACGATTGTCAAAACTAGACCATTCAGAGAAGCCCAAGTCACCCATGGTGGTGCAATTTTAGATCAAATTAATCCAAAAACTCTAGAATCAAAAATCGTACCAGGACTATATTTAACCGGCGAACTTTTAGATGTCGACGGCGACTCCGGCGGCTTTAATCTCCAATGGGCTTGGTCAAGCGGATATTTAGCCGGCCAATCTTGCTCTAAAATATAAATTTATTAACAAAAAAACTCATAATTATATGAGTTTTTTTGTGGTGCCCGAGAGAGGATTCGAACCTCCACGTCCTTGCGAACACTGACACCTGAAGCCAGCGCGTCTACCGTTCCGCCACTCGGGCAAGTCTTTAGAGTTTGACTCTTTTAGTTTTTATATACCACTGATTCACATTCAAAAATCTGTCTGTCTCAGAAAAACCAAAAATCTTGTCTAAACCTTTGACGTCACGGCTAACCACGTAATTAATTGTAGTCTGAGATAATTTAATAAAAGGTACATCGTCATCTAAAATTTTATTAAATTGATTATACTTATCTTCACGAACTTTAAAATCAAAAGCCTGTCTAGCGTCTTCGAGTAAACGATCAGCATTTTTATTTGAATAATTAGAAAGATTCATCCCGGTCGCACTAATCTGCGACGTATGCCAAAACGGATAAGGATCCGGGTCAGGACCATAATCTAAACCATACAATAAAAGATCGTAATTTCTTTTTGGGATAATATCTTTTTGCAAAGTCACATTATCGTATTTTTGAATATTGATATTAATCTTAAGTGGCGCCCAATCAGCTTTTATTTTTTCGGCCATCTTGATATTGGTCGTGTTGTCAGAAGTCACCAAATTAAACGTATATTGTTTATCAGCTACCTTGCCATCGCGCAAATTTTGACGCAAAATTTTATTCTTTAAATCATTATTTTTAACATTAAAGAAAAGTAAAAGTTGTCTTGGCAGTGTCATATTCAAAGTATTAGAGTCAACACTTTGCCATTCACCATTGTCAACTTTGAGGTAATTCATGATTTCGTAATTTTTAGCGGCTTTAATCAAGTCGCTTTCGTTTGAATAAAATTTAACCACAATTTTGTCGATATAAGGTCTACCTTGCCAATAATCATCTCGAGCAACCAATGTAATTTGGTTTTTATCCTCTTTAGAAACCTTATATGGACCAAAGCTAAAAATTGGCTCGGTCGATATGTAAAGGAACGGACTAAAAGGTTGTTTAAATTTAAAATCGATTAAATTGTCTGAAGGGGTAGTGACTTCGATATTCGGCCAACTATTTTTAGCCTGAAGTTGAGAAGCTAAATCATAAGCATTGATACCATTTCGCAATTTGAATTCAAAAGTCTTATTACCATCCAAAACTTGCCAACTTTCGGCTAAATCCCCTTTAACCTCACCGGTCGGTTGCAATTTTGTTAAACCAGCATTAGTTAACCTTGTCAAATAACGATCTAGATCTTTAGGTTGACCAACAATACCTTCAGTTAAAACTCCGCCAGATACAGCTACAGCCTTGGTTGTTTTAATCCAATGATTTTGCCAAATAAAAAAAATCGACAAAATAATTACCCCTAATAGAACAAAAATAATAATATTATCGGTTTTTGATAAATATTTATGAACAGTCTTAAAACCAGAAAAAGTTTCTCGACTGAAAAACTTTTTAATTTCTTGAGCAGTAAATATTTTTTTAATTTTCTTAAAACTAACAACGAGTTCTTTAAGATAAGTGTAAATTTTAATAAAATTTGTTTTATTAAAAATCAAAACAAATTTACTTTTTAAAACTTTACCAAAATTAAGACAAGATTCGATTATCTTCATGTCTATTAATCCTTTAAGTTAAAAGATGAGATGGCAAATAGCAACGGCCACAAAAATTACAGCGAGAACGATAGTTGAGTTAAATAAAAACTTTTCAGCACCACGACGACTTCTATAGACATTGCCTTCACCACCAAAAGCTCCACCTAAAGACGTACCTTTATTTTGAAGTAAAATACTGGCAATCAATAAAACAGCTACGGCAATTTGTATATAATCTAAGATATTTTGCATATTTTTTAAATCTTTGAAAAATATTGGAGGTCTGGAGCAGATTCGCACTGCTGTACGAGGTTTTGCAGACCTCTGCCTAACTCCTCGGCCACCAGACCACAGTTACACTGCCCCAACCGTAAAAGATTGGAGCGGGTGATGGGATTCGCACCCACGACCTTCTCCTTGGCAAGGAGACGTTCTACTACTGAACTACACCCGCAAACTCCATTTTTAACGCCTGTATGACTATCATACCAAATTATCACAAAAAATCAAGACTTATAACTGTTTACTCTTTGTAGCACATTTGCTATCATTAGATTAACTAACCAGATAGGAGAAAAAATGGGCAAAAAGAACAAAGCAAAATTTAAAAAACAAAATTTGAACTATATCGCCAAAACTCAGTCAATTCAAGAAAACGATATTATAGATCAAACTAAAAGTACCACAATCGAAAAGAATTCGTCTTTAAATGAAATGCAAAATTTAGCTCAAATAAAATCCGATTTAATCAAAACCGGTATTATCGTCACAATACTCGCTCTTTCGATCGTCGCGATCATCTTAATCGACCATAAACAAAATATTCTATTAACCTTTGGTGATTGGATTTTTAAAACCCTACATATTAATTAGTAAGTATTTTTTTCTTTAGTCCTATATTGCAACGCTTCCGCTAAGTGTTCTTTTGAGATATTTTGAGATCCGGCTAAATCAGCGATCGTTCGAGCCACTTTAAGAATTCTGGTATACTGGCGAGCCGATAAGTCATATTGAGCCATAGCTAATTTTAATAAATTCTTGCTTTCTTCATCAAGTAAGCAGTATTTTTTGGTCTCTCGTGGGGACATTTCCGCATTAATTTTTTTAAATCTTGCATACTGTAAATCACGAGCTTTTTCCACCCGCTCTCTGACTTTTTCCGAGCTTTCCGCCACCGAATCGCTCGAAAGTTTTTCATAATCCACTCGCGGTACTTCAATATGAATATCGATTCGATCTAAAAGTGGACCAGACACTCGTTTCTGGTAACGCATAATTTGCACCGGGGAACAAATACAATTCTTTTTGGTATCACCTAAATAACCGCACGGACACGGGTTTTGCGCCGCCACCAAAATAAATTTGGCCGGGTACGCAATCGAGCCTTGCGCCCGACTGACCGTAATAATTCCATCTTCCAATGGTTGTCTGAGAGCCTCCAAAACTGAGCGTGGAAACTCGGCAAACTCATCCATAAACAAAACCCCGCGGTGCGAAAGAGTAATTTCGCCTGGCTTGGGGTAAGTGCCACCACCAACCAAGGCCACAGAAGAAACAGTGTGGTGAGGCGCCCGAAACGGCCGTTCAAAAATAATTGGTTGATCAGTCGAAAGCAAACCCGCGACCGAATAAATTTTTGTGACTTCTAAAATTTCGTCTTTATTAAGTTGAGGCAAAATCGAAGGAATTGTTCGCGCTAACAAAGTTTTTCCTGATCCGGGCGGCCCGTTAAATAAAACATTGTGGCCGCCGGCGGCGGCAATTTCCAGCGCGCGTTTGGCTTGTTCCTGACCTTTAACATAGGCTAAATCATTTTCGTATTCAACATTATTTTTAATCTCAATTTTAACTTTGGCGTGTTCGATAATCTTTTCTTTTTTCAAATGAAAAATCAAATCTTTCAAACTCTCCACTGGCAAAATCTGAAAATCCTCAACAAGACTGGCCTCGTCGGTATTTATTTTTGGTAAAATTATTTCCGAAAACTTTTTATTTAAACTAATCACGATCGGTAAAATGCCGTTAATATGACGCAGCTTTCCATTAAGCGCTAACTCGCCCACCAACAAAGCTTGTTCATCGATCACTGGCAATTGTTCATCGGCTACCAAAATTCCCACCGCAATCGCCAAGTCGTATGCCGGACCTTCTTTTTTAATATCAGCCGGCGCCAAATTTACCGTAATCCGCTTCATTGGAAAATTCGCGCCAGAGTTCTTAATAGCGGCGCGCACTCGCTCTTTTGATTCCTCAATCGCCTTATCCGGCAGACCAACTATTTGAAAACTCGGTAGACCATTTGAAATATCAACTTCCACTTCAACCGGGTAAGCATCGAGTCCAACCACCGCTGCTGAGTTCACTTTAGCTAGCGACATAATTCCCTCCTGATTTATAAAACTACGCTGTAAATTTTTTAATGAGTTTTTCTGCCTCTTCAACCGTTTTCACCCATTTCACATCTTGATTGCGACGAAACCAGGTGTCCTGTTTTCGAATATAGGCGTGAGTATTAGTCTTAATTTTTTCTTTAGCCGAAATCAGATCGGTACGGCCATGCAAATAATCAATAATTTCCTTATAGCCAATCGTATTAAGAGCCGGCAAATCAGCCGGGTATTTTTTAATCAAATTTCGAACTTCTTCCACCAAACCATCTTTAATCATTTTTTCCACTCGCGCGTCAACTTTGGCATAAAGTGTTTCACGCGGTACATCAATCCCAATAATTAAAGTTTTAAACTTTGGATTTTTCTTTTTTTGTTGAGCACTAAACGGTTTTTCATTTAGTAATGTATACTCTAAAGCACGAATCACGCGGCGCTTGTTGTGCGGATCAATTTTTTCTGCCGAGTCTGGATCAAGTTCTTGAAGTTTACTAAATAAAGCAGCGTCGGTTAACTGCTCCAATTCTTCACGGATTTTTAAACTTTCTTGCTTTAATTCTGGTATTTCGTAACCATAAACCACGGATTCCAAATAAAGTCCGGTGCCGCCCACCAGGATCGGCAAATTATTTAAATTCAAATATTTTAAGACCAATTCGGTGGCTAGTTTTTGATAGTCACTTAACGAAAAGTTTTGGGCTGGCTCAACCACATCAATCAAATCTTGGGGGAAACTTTTATCTTTAGCCGTGCCAATATCCATACCTTTATAAATCTGACGTGAATCAACCGAAATTAATTTTCCATCGAAAAGACTGGCCAAATGTTTAGCCCATTTAGTTTTGCCAGAACCCGTCGGACCGACAATGGCCACAACTTTTTTTAGATCTTTTTTAATTTTTGTCTGATTTTTTGGCTTTATCATTTTCTGCCTTTTCGACAATAATTCGTTGGAGCTCAAAAACCGATCGACCAGAAACTTTGTGTCCGGTCTTATATTCATCAACTTCAAGCTTGAGTTCTTCTTCAATTTCTTCTAAATCAATATCTTTATTCATAGTGTGTTTGGTGCCCGGGAGAGGACTTGAACCTCCACGATCTTGCGACCACCAGCTCCTAAGGCTGGCGTGTATACCATTTCACCACCCGGGCAAATATAAAATTTATATTCTAATTATATTTCGGAATACTGAAATTCCGCGTTAATCTATAGATTAACTATACCTTATTTTCAACGATTAATCAATTCCCTATCGTGATTAAATCCTTAATTTTCTCAAAACTCACATCGCCGATGCCTTTGATATTTTTAATATCTTCAATCGTTTTAAAGCCGCTATTCTTTTCGCGATAGCTAATAATGTCGCCAGCGCGCACTGGACCAACGCCTGGCAGCTTATCGAGCTCAGCTAAACTCGCCGTATTAATATTGATTTTATCACCCTGATTTTGGGTCGATGACTGAACAACTTCCGAGCTTGCCTTGGCCGATAATTCTTGGCGGAGTTTTTCGTTTTCGGTTTTAAGGCCAGCCACCATTTTCTTGTCGCGCACTACTTCTTTTTGTATATAATCACCAAAAATCACTAGACCTGTGCCCGCTAAAATAATAAATACTAAAACCGCGCCAATATAATACCTGTATTTAAAAATAAATTCATCAAAACTATTTTTCATCATTCTAAGTGCCTTTCGACTTCGAATTCTTTTAATTTTTCCGCCAAAAGTGGATATTTTTCTAAACCTTGTTCGACTATTTCTTCGGCCACGCGACGCACATCGGCCAACATTACTGTATCAGTTAAACTCGCCATTTTCAAATCTTCTAAGCCAGATTGAGCCAAGCCAACAATTTCGCCAGCTCCGCGCAATTCTAAATCTTTTTGTGCCAGTTCGAATCCATCAAAACAATCGACCATCGCCTCCAATCTTTCTTTGGTTTTCGCGCTTTGCGAAGCGCTAAAGAGAAAACAATAGGCCTGATCTGCACCGCGACCAACTCGTCCACGAAACTGGTGAAGTTGGGCCAGACCAAAGCGGTCAGCGTCCTCAATCATCATGACAGTCGCATTAGATATATCAATCCCCACTTCAACCACGGCTGTTGAGACTAAAATATCGATTTCTTTATTCTTAAACTTTTCCATCACTTCGGCTTTTTCGTTTGATTTTAATTTGCCGTGCATCAAACCGATTTTTAATTTTGGAAAAATTTGCTCTTGGAGTTTTTTAAATTCTTTGACCACAGATTTTCTTTCAGATTCAAATACATCTTTTTCTATTTCTGACTCTTTTTCCTCGATTAAAGGACAAATCACAAAAGCTTGGCGACCTTTGGCGATTTCATTTTCAATAAAATCGTAAGCTTTGTCACGGTCTTCCGGCTCAACAATCCGAGTTTCAATTTTTTGTCGACCCTCCGGCATCTGATTAATAATCGAAATGTCTAAATCGCCATAAAGTGCCAGTGCCAGTGTTCGCGGAATCGGCGTCGCCGTCATTGAAAGTAGATGCGGCACAATATCTGATTTTTGTTTTCTTAGATGCGCTCGTTGGGCTACCCCAAATCTGTGTTGCTCGTCGATAATTATCAAGCCTAAATTTGGAATTTCCACATTTTTTTGAATTAAAGCATGAGTCCCAATAATTAAATTATCATTGATTAAATCGGCTTTTTTATTAGCGCCAGTTAGCAATCCAATTCTAGTATTGTAAGGCGCCAATATTTTAGTCACATTTTGAAAATGCTGGTTAGCCAAAATTTCGGTTGGTGCTAGCCACACCACTTGATAACCACTTTTAATGGCGACAATCGCGGCCATGGCCGCCACCACGGTTTTACCGGAACCCACATCACCTTCAAGCAAACGGTTCATCGGGATTGTACGAGTCAAATCCTTAATAATTTCCCAAGCAGTTTTTCTTTGAGCATCAGTTAGTTTAAACGGTAATTTTCCAACAAAATCTTTGAGCAAATTCTCGTCAGTCGACATTTCGGGCGCCACATTTTGCTGGAGTTCTTTTTTAATAGTTAAAAATCTTAAGCTAATTAGAAATAGCTCATCAAAAGCCAAACGTTTTTTGGCATAACGCAAAGTTTCATTGTTTTTTGGAAAATGAATTTGACGCACCGCGTCGATAAGTCTTGCTAAATCTTCTTTTTTTAAAATTTCATCTGGCAAATAATCTTCAAGTAAATCATTTTGCATCAAAATCGGCCTAATGATTTTTCTGATAAATTTACTCGTCACCCCGGTAGTTTCGTGGTAAATAGGCACAATAATTGGTTCTTTTTCCATTTGTGTTGGCGTAAAAGTCTTGGCTTTAGCCTTAAAATCCCAACCAACTTTGCCGAGCATAAGCCACTCGTCACCCACCTTTAAAACGTTTTTTAAAAATGTTTGGTTAAACCAAATAGCCTTAATCTCCATCTCGTGCTCGTCAACCAAAATAGCCTCAATAATACTCATCCATTTTTTATGACTACGCTTTTCCTCGACAGATTTTATTTTGACTTTTAAAATTACTTCGTCATCAAGTCTTAATCCCGCAATCGGCCGGTATTTACTAAAATCTTGCCAAGTTCGCGGCCAAAAATAAATAAGATTACGAACCGAATAGATTCCTAATTTCTCCATTTTTTCTTGGATTTTTGGCCCGACTCCATTTATATAAGAGATGCTTTTATCTAAATTCATATTTATTCTAAATTAGATTTTTCTAAATTATTTTTAAGCATTTTTAAAACAAAATCTAAATATCTTTTTTCGTTAACCTGACGATAAACTTCTAAAACTCTATAACAAGCCAAAACCGAATATAAAGCAAGTTTTTCTTGATCGTATTCACCGTAAGCATCTAAAAAATATTTTTTAAGATCATCAAAATTTCTTGGGTCGCCATACATATTCATCATCACACCAAGCTGAGTCACAAAATGAGCTAAATCATATTCACGATCAGCCAAGCATGCCAAAGAAAAGTCGAGCACGTAAATTTTCTCTATATCAAAAATCAAATTGTCTGGCTGAAAATCTCCATGGCAAAAAACTGTTTTCTCTTGTGCTTTTAATTTTTCTTTTATTTTCAAAACTAGATCGACTATTTTCTCAGCATATTCACCATAAAACTCTGATAAATTGTCTGTATTTTTTGACTCAACATTAAAAACTAATTTTGTATACCAAAGATCAAAGTCTGGCTTAGCTAATGCATGGATTTTTTTAAGGACTAAGGCAGCTTTTTCGACCTTCGTCTTTAAAACATCAATTTCATCATCAATACCCTCTTTAAAGGTTTTACCGTTAGCATCTTCGTACATAAAAATATTCTGATCTTCAAGTAATGCGATCGGTCGACTCACGACAATTTCTCCTTGAGAAAAACCGTGATTATAGAAATATTGTAAAATTTGATAATCTCTTTTTTTCTCAAAAATAGTCGAAGCAGACAGTCTTATTTTCATCTCTTTATGATCAACCAAAATTCTATACCATACATTCCAAGAGGTTTTATTGTAGGTTGTGTTTCTTTTTATTTCTAGAATAGAAATATCAACATTTTTGCCAAAAATAATCCCGCAATTATCATTTAACAATTTTTCGGCTTCGATTTTATCAAGTAAAAAATCGTAATTAGTTATTTTCGTTATCATTTTTTAAAAATTCCCTTTGTTTTTTTATAGCTTTTTTGTACAACCAAATATATTTTTTTGCTGAATTTGTCCAAGAAAAATCTTTCTCCATAGCCATAATCTGCATCTTTCGCCAATGATCCTTTTGATTATAATAAACATCAACTGCACGACGAATAGCCCACAAAAACGCATTCTTATCATAATCATTAAAAACAAAACCGGTATAACCATCGTGCACTGTATCCGCCAAACCACCTGTTCGTCTAACAATAGGAATAGTGCCAAAACGCATCGCGATAATCTGGGAAAGGCCACATGGCTCGAATCGACTTGGCATCAAAAGCATATCGGCACCAGCATAAATTGTTTGAGCCAAAGAAGCATCGAATTCCATTTCGGCCTCAATTGCTTTTGGATAATCTTTTTCAGCTTTAATAAAAACTTTTTCAATTTTTTCAGACCCAGAACCCAAAATAATAAATTGGGCACCCATATCCATCAAATCCTTCAGAACATCTTCAATCAAATCCAAGCCTTTTTGATTCGTCAAACGACTAATCACGCAAATAAGTGGCAAATCCGGCGACTGAATTAAACCAAATTTTTTCTGTAAAAACATTTTATTTTCGACTTTGCGATCCAAATCAGGAATCCAGTACTTAACCGGCGTGTCCTCATTATATCTTGGATCAAAACTTGAATAATCAATGCCGTTAAGAATACCTGTATATTTATCCTTATGATGTGACAATAATTTATTAAGTCCGCAACCGTATTTTTTAGTCATGGTTTCTCTGGCATAATTTGGACTAACTGTATTTACCATAGTAGCATTTTCAATACCTTCAGCCATCAAATTAATTTTTGTTTTGTCTAGTTTATACTTTTTCTGCCAAGCAAAATCTGATTTTTTTAAACTTAAACTCTTCGCTTCTTTAATTGGTAAACTATTTTGAAAAAGCAAATTATGAATAGTCAAAACAGTCGCAATCGATCTATAAAATGGATCGTTTTTATAAGTCGTTTTGAGCCATTTGATCGCCATGGCCATCATGGCATCGTGACACTGGATTACATCTGGCCGCCAATCGAGAGCTTTTAAAACTTCAAGTGCAACTTTAGCCAAACCACTAAAAGCTTTGACTATATTATGATCATAAATTTCTTTACCAGTAAAAAGTTCTTCAGACTCAACCAAATAAACAGGCACAATTGAAAACGGAATTAAAGTTTTCCAAATATTTACTTTACCAAATTTTCCATCAGGAAATTCAACTTTTAACTCACGCATAATTAGTTCTGCTGGATATTTATCCATATCAATCGATTTATATTTTGGTAAAAAAACTCGACTTTCTACCTCAAATTTTTCTGAAATTTCTTTTGGCAAAGACCCAACAATATCGCCTAATCCTCCAGCCTTAGCAATCGGGGTTAGCTCAGAAGCAATATGACAAATTCGCATTTTCTCTTTATAAACTTTTTTAATCATTGAGACCTTCCTCCATTTTTTCAATTTGAACTAAAATATTTTCGTCAAATTCCGCCCAACCACGAGTCATTTTCACCAGTTTTAAATAAAGCGATACTAAGGGCAGATTTTTATTACCAATTGAAATGTTATCTTCCGCTACCCTGTATTTTAATAATTTCTCTTTGCTCGAAGCAAATTTATAATTTTTAATTGCGAGTCTAGTAAATAAATCATAATCTTCGGCAATTTTAAAAAACTGATTGTAAGGATTATCTAATAAAACTTGTTTGCGCATCGCTACAGTCGAATGAGGAATAAAATTTATTTCTTTAATTTTTTCAAAAGAATAATCATAAACAGGAAAATTACGATCTTTGATCTCACCGGTTTTTTCATACCAAATATGAAAATCGCTATAAAAAAAATCCAAGGTCGAATCACGATCAAAAAATTTCAATGTCTCGCTGACCCTATTTTTATAAGCCAAATCATCGGAATCCAGAATAGCTACTATTTCACTTTTTGCTTGCATACAAGCAAAATTTCGAGCACAACTAGCACCAGTCCCATGCACCTTAGATAAGTAGAAGTATCTTAATCTTGAATCATGAAAATTTTCCACAATCTCTCTGGTATTATCAGAGCCGTTATCAACGATGATCGCTTCCCAACTTGAATCATCCTGAGCCAAAAGTGATTTGATAGTCTCGCCAATCTTATCAGCCCGGTTAAAAGTCGCAATTAAAAATGAAATCTTCGGCATATTTCCTATCTCCTTAGTTCATTTTTATTATACAGTTTTAGTAACAAAAAGAATAATTTAATTATTCTTGATGGGAAATTTTTTCCAATATTGGTCTTTTATCGGCCTTGATCCACTTACGCTCAACCTTGATAAGTTTGCCAAAATTGCCAGGGATATCAGCCTTACTGATATTTGATTCATGAGAGATATAATGATAAATAATTTTGTTGCAAAAATAAAACTTTTTACCAGCTTTAGCCAAACGGGTAAAAAAATCATAATCCTCAGCAATTTTAAAGAATGAGTTGTAAGGAAAATCATAAGCTAATTCGGTCTTGTAAGCGGTTGAACCATGAGCAATCGGATTATAATCTTTTATCAGATCAAGACTAAAATTTTTAATCTGATATTTTCCGCTCTCGCGAGTAGTTATTTGACCAGATTCTTTGTTTAAGATTTCGATTTGACCATAAAAAACATCGCAATTATTTTTTTCAAATGCTTCGATAGTCAATCTTGCTCGTTCAGGTTTAGATAAATCGTCAGAATCAGCCACGGCTATAATAGGTGAATCGACCCATTGATTACCAAAATTCCTAGCTTCAGCAATGCCGCCGCTCCAATCCTCCGGCATTCTATAATATTTAATTCTATCATCTTGAAATTCGGTGACAATCTCTTCGGTTCGATCAGAATCATCGCTATGATCATCAATGATAATTAATTCCCAATCTTCTTCGGTTTGATCAATAATTGACTGGATGGATTTTCCAATCAGATCGGCACGATTTTTTGTCGGCATAACAAAGCTAATCTTTGGCATCAAAATCTTCTTTCAAATTTTTATATAATTTTTCGTAACCGTCAACCATTTTTTCTACAGTAAAATTTTCTTCGGCATATTTTCGAGTTGATTTTCTTAATTCTTGATACGCTTCATCGGTCATTTGATTTAGTTCTTTTATCTTGTCACAGAAAGCTTCAGGATCACCACTTTCCACTAAAAAACCATTTACTCCATCCTTAATAATCTCGCGCATACCTTCACTATCAAAAGCAATTACCGGAGTACCACAAGCATTAGCTTCGGCCACCACTAAACCCGCAACGCCGCCAGTTGGCTTCATTATTCGTGGATTAATAAAAAATTTTGACCTACCAATAAGCTCATTTTTTTGAGCTAAATCTTGTGGACCTAAAAAAATTAAATTTTGATTATTTTCTATTTCTGATTTCAGGTTTTCCTGATAGAACTTTGATTCTTCACCGCCGCCACCAAACTTAATTTTCTTCTGAGTTAATTTTTGAATTTCTGGAAAAAACTCCAAACCTTTATTTGCGACCAATCTGCCGACCCACGACAAATAATCTTCTGCATTTTCTTGATACTTATAGTCACGAACATCAATACCATGACCAGCCACAAAACTATTTTTAATTTTCGGAAAACTATTAATTTGTGAATTTTGCGCGAAAACTATATTTGTTTCTGGATATTTTTTAAATAAATATTCAACTTCTTCGTCTGATATTTCTTTATTATGAAGTGTGATAC
>Ga0194053_10000244_pt1 | contig 41633 bp, 37 predicted proteins | sample SepL228m_MetaG_FD_161684 | JGI IMG/M metagenome (GOLD analysis project Ga0194053, IMG submission 161684) | Anoxic zone freshwater microbial communities from boreal shield lake in IISD Experimental Lakes Area, Ontario, Canada - Sep2016-L227-8m | ecosystem: Environmental > Aquatic > Freshwater >... | reverse complement strand
CCAAACATCAATGGTAAGCAAGGGTATTCCCTTTTTCTCAGCTATATCCATTAACGGATTATCCTGGTTTGGAGTGGAACAGATAAACAGTTTGCCTTTATCATCAATACAAAGCCATGCCCAACCACTGCCAAACCTTGTTTTACCCGCCTCTGAAAGTTGTTTTTTAAATTCATCGAAAGAGCTGTAAGTATCAAGGATTGCCTCAGACAATTTACCGGTTGGCATACCTCCGCCGTGGGCTTTCATGTTTTCCCAATAAAAGGTATGATTGAAATAACCGCCGCTATTATTACGGACAGCCGGCGGATATTTACTGATATGCCTGAAAATATCACCTATCATCATTGATTCCATTTCTGTACCCTTTATTGCATTCATGAAATTATCATAATATGCTTTGTGATGTTTGCTGTAATGGATCTCAACAGTTTGCTTATCAATAAAAGGCTCAAGTGCATCATAAGCATATGGCAGCGGTGGAAATTCAAATTTATTTGGTGCGTTCATTGTATGTTGATTTTTATCATTACTATTGATTTGATTCTTTTTTATCTGACTTTGCGGCGATCCCCCGGCAAGTGCCAGGAATTCATGCAGCATACCAATAAATCCGCAGATAACTAATCCTAAAACCAGTATAATTTTAAACATTGTTTACCCTCCCGTTATTTTACGGAGTCTCTTCCTCCGGGGTCTTTTTTTTAATAACCGAATAGTTTTCAATTTGCATGATTTTTATATACCACCTCATCCGCCAGGAGCGAATTCAGAATGGTGATTAATTTTTTGTTCGCATTCATGTTTTTCTGTTTTCACTTTTTGGATACCTGGATCGATGCTGCCCAGTCACAAATAGTTTTAATCTCGGCTTCGGTTGGTACACCCTCCGGATGACTTTCCCTGAATTTTTTTGGAGGCATTTTGTCCTTCGTTACCATCTTGCACATACCTTTTGCTTTGGAAGCCTGTTTTTCAGGTGAGTCCTTGTCCCAGTTAGATAGATTAAGATGCAGGAGGGCCATGCCATTTCCGCCTTCGGTATGGCATTTTACGCATGATTTATTGGCAATTTTCATTACCTGTTCAGGGATTGCCTTTCCACCTCCACTCTGTGTGGCTGACCGGATGGACATTGGAATTGCGATCAGTGCAATAACAATAAAAATGCCTGTCGCTGCGACTGAAATTCTTAACAACTTTTTCATAAGGTGAGAGTTTTACTTTGTGAAGGAAATTTCACATATGCAAAGGTCATTATCATATTTACGGATGGTGTTACACTTTATTGTAAAAAAGTTACATGATTCACACTTGCATTTTTCCCTAGGAGATAGCGAATAATCCCAACAATCCGACTAAATAGACTATTATGACCATGAAAGAATCAATACCCATCCATAGTAATTGCCTGCGCGGACGGAAAATTAATCCACAGATATAAATGATGGTAAGAAGAATTGCCAACCCGGTCAGGTAAATATCTGTTTTGTGAGCCTGGGGCAGAACGGATTTGCCTGAAATAACAGTTGCTACGAGGAACAGCACTGGCAAAAATGCATTGCCCCCGAAAATATCACTCATCGCCATCTGGTAATCCTTCAGCTTCATGGAGGCTAAACCGGTTGACACTTCAGGAAGGGCAGTTGCAGCCGCCAAAACAGTAGCTCCAAATAATACTCCGGTCATTCCTATGTGTTTTGCGATGGCATCTCCGCTTACTTCAAGGCCCACACCTGCGACAAGAGTAAATACTGAGCACAATGCAAAAACAAGAATAACTGTTTGGATGCTTACACCATTTTTAATTGCCAGGTCATGCTTCTTATTCTTGCTGTGGCCTCTTTTCTCTTTCTGGCTGTTCGGAAGTATGCCCAGCTGATGCCAGGGTAAATTTGTTCTTGCTCTCCCTATAAGGTAGATACCTGCAATCCAAACCAGTACGATTGTTGCATCAATTGGTGATACACTCATGAAAATTACAGAAGGCCTCAACTGGTTGCCAAGAACCACCAATGTTAAAACGGTAATGACCATCAATCCTTCAAGAACCAATACAAGTGATGCAGCACGGTAAGTAAGCGGATCTTTCTTCCCCAGCCCAAATACATCCAGGAAAACGAGTACTACAGTTTGAATGGCAATACCACCGAGAATATTCCCGATGGCAAGCTCCATATTGTTTTGCAAGGCCGCGCTTACAGTAATCGCAATTTCAGGGAGGTTGGTTACAATTGCCAGCAAAATAAGACCGCCCAGGGCTTCACCCAGACCAAAATGTATTGACAGTATGTCGGCTGTTTGGGATAGTTTGATCCCGGCAAACCATATGACTATCGCACTCACTCCAAAAATGAGAAAAAGAACCGGCAGTGAAAGTGATGCAATCATTGAAAAAAAATGAAATTTTATTCTCCCTTATATTCGTCAAGATTATCGTGATCGTCTCCTCCGATACTGTAATAATTATTCTCTTCATCCTCACTTCCAATATCCTCCATTTTATCATCAAGCTCTGAACCTGGGATGTCCAGGTCGCGTCCTGAGATATTGTCATACAAGATTTTCTCTGAAGATGATCCGGTTTTTCCAATCGATTTTATTTCTTTACTCATAGAAATATTTTCAGGATCTATATCTTTCTCTTCCCGATATTTACAATAAATATCTTCCTTGGCTGGATATGCAGGATAACCTTGAAGATCGTTGACCTCTTTATTGTCTCCCGAGGGAGCGGCAAGGTGCTTATTTACTCCTTTCATTTTCATAGTCAATGTCTTTCTACTTGTTGTGAGGGTTATTATTGTTGTGGTTTCCATTGTCATCATGATCTCCCTGATGCCCATTATTTCCATGTTTCTCTTGATTTCCATGATATCCGGAAGGTCTGCCATGCTGAGGTGGACCAACCAAACAGGAGGACAGGCAGATTACACAGGAAACAAGGAAAATACCAGGTATTAATCTTAATAATTTCCTTTTTTTTATCTTTCCCGGAATTCCTTTTTCGCTGCTTATATCAGTTTGGGGAATAATTGTTAGCGTTTTCATTTATTGAATTTTATGCATGTTTAAATTGATGTTAAACAAAGGTAGGCCCTAACATTCAGGGAAGCCTTACATAATTGAAGCAAAGAGTTACATCATTCACACATGTTGAATCCTGACATGTTTCAAAATGGGAAAATGACCGATAATTTATATGCAAGATTTCCCCAAACTGTATCGAAACCGTAAGGCCCCCATCTGTAAAATACACCTATTCCAATTGAATACAGTTTTATGTTAACTATATTATTGATCAACAGGCCACTTTCATAATATCCCAAATTCATTTCCTTTACACCTGGTATAAGATAATTATATTGCTGTTTATGGTCCAGCCAGCCAAAACCTACATTCTGTGCAATAGCGAACTCAGGATGGAACCATTTTTTGCCTCTCAGTAACAGTTGTCCGAAATCAAAATAAATAAACAGACCTGCATAAGTGTTTGAAAGAAATTCATTCATCCGCATTGTCCCGAAAGTGTTGGGAGCAAAGAGGGCGAACATCCGGTAAGTGGCATTTCCGTAATAAAGGTTACAGGCAGGTATTGCCTGGTCAACGTACCCGCTGTAAAGCTGGAATGAAAGTTTACCAAGGAATTTCAGGTTAAACGTCTTACGAACTTTTAAATCTATCTTGTTATAGTCATATTGTCCTTCGAGGAAGCCTTTGATCCCCCTGGTGTATTCGAGCCAGATAACAGGGTATTTTGTCCCCAGGGTTATACGGTTATCAAGGGTTTGAATATATTTTTCTTTATACGCCCATTTAAATCCTGCACTAATTTCCGTAAACCTGTATTGATCGAGCAGAACCACTGCATTTCCATTCGGGATGGCAAGTCCGAAGCTTGTTGACTTCTTAAGGTCATTCGAAATCCCAAGATTAAATATGAACCATTTAAACCCCCTGAAACTGAAACTTGTCGAATAATGCTGAGTCCAATCCATCTTGGTCGTGTACAAAGGGCCGAAATTGCCTGCTAAAATCGGCTCATAATCCAGTGGCAGTGAAACCAGTCCCGAAGGGATCAGGTCAAAGTAATATTCTCCCGATAAAGTTATGTCATGCCTTTTGTTTATGAAAAATTTAACGTCCCCTCCATATACCGGTGTTTTAATTGCAAAAGCCCACTGAAAATATCCCCCGGTTTTAAACCATTTGGAAAGCCTTTCATTTGTATGCAAGCCGGCGCCAAGCACCAGGCCTTCATAAGTATTATAGTTGGCTATCCTGTTAAGATCAATATCAATTGGTCCTATGGGAATTCTGCCGGTGAGGATTGTTTGCAAGGTAATAGCGTATTTATCAAGGTTTTCTTTTTTCCCAATGCTGTCAAGCACCTTATAAGTTTTCTTTTCCTTTGAAGTCAGACCGTCAACACGATACTGATTCAGGAATTCTTCACTTCTGCCGATGGCAGACTTGTCAATATCAATGTCGAGATAAGTAAAGTCTCTTTTATCTAAGTGGGGATTAAGAACAATATCTTGTATGTAACTCCTTCCCTTTGCAACAAGGAAATGTCTTCCAACCTGAAGAGAGGTAAAAGACACATCAGTTTTAAGCTGGACCGGTAGCCAATGTTCTCCGTCAACAAGTTCATACATTTGCTGTATTCTGATCCGCATTCCATTCTCTCTGACAGGTTCGGCGCTGACATTCTGAATCGCCCATTTGTTGGAGGAAATCGATATTATTCCTTTTATCCCTTCAAAATGGGTTCCTTTACGTGGTCTGAAAGAGATAATGAATGTAGTATCCCTGCCGGTATATGTAATGTCTTCTATCCTGAAACAATATTTGCCAAGGGTCCCGGCCCCAATGGGATTTACGTATGCACTCTGAAAAACAGTGATGAATGGTTTGTAAAATGAAAAAGACTGGTTCTGGGTTGTCAGGAAAATAAAAATCGGATCACTAAACCCCGACATCCTTGACGCTATGACATTATTGGAATTTTTGTCGGCATGAAGGAATTTTCTTTTAATCACATTCTCCATAAGGAAAAAGTATTGTGATTTAAAAAACTCCTGGATTTTCGTCTCGGAAGTGCCGGCAATCCTCTTCCTGAGAGAATCCCTGATTGCTGCCGTGTCGGTGCGCATCAGGAATTTTTTCATCAGTGAGTAATCAATGATCGCCTTAATCCTGGTTGTATCGGCACTGATCGTAAAGAACGTTTTATCGTATGATGTATAGGAGAAAGAACGCAACTTTTCAGGGTCATTAAGATGCCTGTTCGTGATGGCATTCCTGATAATGCGATGGGCGGGATTTACTCCTGGAATAACATCTGTTTCACATGAATCGGTTTGCTTTGCATTCATCTCAATCTGCAGGTTTTGCAAACTTCCTGAAAGAGCAAAAACCAGGGATTCATAGCCTGGATAGGTCAAAATAAGATGTTTAGGGCTTTCTTCCAATCTGAAATGAAACTTCCCGTCAACATCTGTAGTGCCGCCTAAAACATTTTCATGGAAGATATTGACAAAGACCAGGGGCTGATGGGTGATTTTATCAGTGACATTCCCGCTGACAGTCTGTGATTCCTGGGATTTAGCATAAAAGGCATTAAAAACAAATGCGACTAAAAGGAAAAAGAATATATATCCATTAGGGATTTCCGTTTTAGCCGCATTGTTTAGCACCTGGACAATAGATTTACAGATTGTCGTAAGTTGTCCTTTTATTTCTTTAATGGTGTTTTTTTAAGGATTTCACCTTTGGGCGAGAACTTAACTTCGTAAAATTCCTTATTCTTCTTAAGATTCATCTCATAGTTTAATACATTGTCAGGACCTTCAACTCTGGTTATTTCGGTCATGACAAACCCGGCAAAATTGGTTGCAGCAGAAGTTAAAACGTCTTTAGGCAGATCGGATTCAATCATGATGGTCTCAGTTTCGAGCCACTCGCCACTTGAATTAAAATTGGCCGACATCCCAATTCCCTTCTCCTTAAAAGTAACTTCATAGTCATTCTTCTCCATTTCATATTTGACACCTGTAGCAACGGGGAATTTTTTGGCAAAGGCTTCTTTCACTGCAGCAGGAACTTTGTCGGGAGTGATCGTTTGGGCAAAACCCAATAAACTGAACAGCATGCATACTGACAGTAATACAACTAGTTTTTTCATGTTTTTATGGATTTTTGTGGTTTGAAAATAATTTTTGGATTGATCAAATACCGTAAAACGAACACATTGTTTTACAATACCTTTTATTTCAGGCTTTAATTAATAAGCAGACATAATCTCATGAAATTCTTTTTTTGTTTTATCAAGTCTGATTTGCAGCTTCCCGGCATCTCATCCTTCTTGCCTTTAGCAAACTTCTGATCATTATCAGTTAAACCTGCAAATTTTTGATTGAGCTTACCTTTTTGCTCCTTCCAATTTCCTTTTACTTCTTTTGTGTTCATTTTTAAATTTTGACATAGTGAATGTTACGCAAAGCACAAAGTTATCTGCCATCTTCCGCCAAACCGTTACACAACTTTGGCAAAAAGTTACATGATTCACACATTACCCCAAATTACCTCGCCTTTAATTTTTATACTGCTTGAAGCGAGATGGGGTTTTATACAGAAATACTACGTGGATGTTTTGTGAGCTTACTTTCCGATGCAGAACCTAATAGTATTTTGAATATCAATAAGATACACGCTTTGGGCAACAATAGGGCAACATGAATAAGTCATCTAACTGACAGTGTATCACAAAGAAAAGCAAGATTCTGCCCGGGTTCAAAGATAAAAAAAACTCCGGCGCAGGGAGCCGGAGTAGGAGTGGAATTTTTAACCCCAGATTTGATACCTGGGTGGTTGGTTTAGCTCGATAAAATGCCGCAGCTCAATGATCGAAGCAAATGTAAAAGTTGAATTTACTTTGCCGCGGGGCGCAAACAGACTGAGCTTGACGACGGCGTGCACCCTAAGAGGAAATACCGAGGTTGCTTCGTTTAATTCATTGACCAGATTTGTTGATTGTTGATTTGTTGAATACATAATGACCTCCGTTTTTAAATGGTTTGTAAATGTAACTTGCTATAAATGCAAATCTTAGGCAACAAACAGCGGAGTAAATTTTAATACGCAAGGCTGCCGGTCATTTTTTTACCCCTGAAAATAGAAGATTCAAAAAAATGAAGGCACCCGAAGGGCTTGGCCTTGCTGAATTATAAATTTACGAAGCTACCTTTGGGTAAGATTTGCAATTGAAGCAATGATTTTTCAGAAAACAACCTGGTACCTGAGGTTATTATTTAAGAAGTTTCTTTCCTTTTTCAGTAAGGCAGGATTTCTGATAGAGAATCTTGGGTTTATATGATAAGATCATTTCAATTAAACTAGGATCGCTCACTGGGTTTAAATTGGTACTGAAATTCAACGTTTTATTTGCAACCTATATTAAAATATTTTAAATTGCATAACTTTCAATTTGATTTATGAAAGCAAAACTGATTTTACTCTTTCTGCTTGTATTTTGCAATGGTTATATATTGCTTGGGCAGAATAAATATTGGTATCAAAAGGGGTTGGATGCCAATGATCCCAAAGAAAAGATTGAATATTTTACTAAAAGCCTTGAAAATGAAGGGGCGGATAAAGTAACATTCAATAAACGTGGAAATGCTTACTTAGAGCTAGAACAGTACGATAGGGCAATTGCCGATTACAATAAGGCAATTGAGATTGACCAGAATTATCCAAATCCATATTCCAACCGTGGACTTGTTTACTATTATCTCAAACAGTACGATAAGGCAATTGCCGAATACACAAAGGCAATTGAGATTGACCCGAAATATAAGTATGCATATTCCAACCGTGGACTTGCTTACTCTGACCTCAAACAGTACGATAGGGCAATTGCCGAATACACAAAGGTGATAGAGATTGACTCCAATGAGATGGCTGCATATTATGAGCGGGGAAGAGTTTACTACTTAATCGAGCAATACAATAAGGCAATTGTCGATTATACAAAGGTGATTGAAATTGACCCGAAAATTGCTAATGCATTTATCAGCCGTGGACTTATGTATGTGAACCTCAATCAGAACGAAAAAGCAATTACCGATTACACAATGGCGATGGAGCTTGATCCGAAAAATTCGCTTGCATATATCAATCGAGGAAATGTTTACTTTGAACTCAATCAGAACGATAAGGCAATTGCCGATTACAATAAGGCAATTGAGATTGACCCGAAAAATGTGGATTCATATCAAAACCGTGGAGATTTTTACGCTACCCTTAAACTGAACGATAAAGCAATTACCGATTACACAAAGGTGATTGAGATTGACCCGAAAAATGCAATCGCATATAACGAGCGTGGAACTGTCTACCAAACCCTCAAACAGTACGATAAAGCCATTGCCGATTTTACAAAAGCGATTGAGATTGATCGAAATTATATGGATGCATATAACAACCGAGAACTTGTTTACTATGCACAGAAGCATATTGATAACGCAATTTTTGATTACAATATAACGACTGAAAATGTTCAGAAAGGTGCACCTGGCACTTTTACTGATTCAAGAAATAATAAAACCTATAAAATGGTTAAAATTGGCGCACAAACTTGGATGGCAAAAAACCTTGCCTACAAAGTGAGTAGCGGATGTTGGGCATATGACGATGATCAACGATATGCAACAATTTTTGGTTATTTATACGACTGGAATACTGCAAAACATATATGCCCATCAGGTTGGCATCTTCCCTCTGATGAAGAATGGACGATACTTACAACCTATTTAGGAGGGGAAAGTGTTGCAGGAGGTAGACTAAAAGAAACAGGCACGACTTATTGGCATTCACCAAACATAGGAGCAACCAATGAAAGTGGTTTTGCAGCAGTTGCGGCAGGTACACGTAGTGGTAATGGTAAGAGCAACGACATAGGCAACTTTGGCAACTTTTGGAGCTCAACTGAGGGTAATTATTTCTGTGCTTGGGGACGTTACTTGGATAAAAGTGACGGCAGTGTATTTAGGAGTAACCTTGATAAGAGTAACGGGTTTTCCGTGCGCTGCGTTCGGGATTTTTAAGCCTATTTGAATATTTGGGGGCTGATAGAATGGGTGGTTTATTTATTATCAATAGAAGTAATAGAAATAGATGATAATCTGTATCCTTCGCAACCCCTCAGACCTTCCGATGGTTTTACCTGACCCATCATATAGACGATCCCCGTCCAGCCTTGCCACACGACGACCAGCTGAATCGAACAGGTTATTCTGATCCACTCTGCCTAAATTTTTCCCAGACCCGTCGTAAAACCTATCGACATCGGCACGCCCAATGCAACGTCCGCTGGCATCGAAAATTCGATCTGTATCGATTCTACCCAAAGTTTTACCTGATGCGTCGTAAACCCTGTCGTTATCAAAGCGTGCTGCCAAACCTCCAGAGGCATTGTAAAACCTCTGTGCAGTGACAAGAGAAGTTATAAACAGACAGATAAGTGCTATTTTGAATCTCATAGTTGACGATTTGCCGTTGAACCTGACAGAAATTGATTTCAAGCTAACAAATCAGTAACCCACCCCTTCCATTCCGGATAGTAGTCCGCGTCAAGAACAAATTCCTGTCCCTTATGAACGGCCTGAAGTTCAGTATAGTTTTTATAAAGCGTCCAACGTTCCTTTTTAAGATGAAATGTCAAAGGGGGCTTGTTCTCTTTAAAGGGGAAGAACCATTTGGGAAGCTTCCAAACTGATTTGTTCTTGCCCACCACGGATAACCTAAGTTTCTCAGAATAGTGGTCAAAAACCTTAGCCCCGGCGTAAGACTTTTTATCCAATTTCAGGCTGTCGGCAGCGACGAAAATGCAGTTTGGGGTTGTTGAAATGAAATTATGGGGATGATATTTTGTCCATTCGTAGCCTTTAATACTCTTCTCTTTGAGGTTAATTATATCCCCAATGGAAAAATATCCGAAGATGATGTGTACGTCCTTCTCGGCTTTATCGAAGGCAATCTTCCCTGAATCCCATATGGTCTTACGAAACCTTCCGAAAAACAGGAAAATATCTCCAATTCCCACTTCACAATTGTTCAAATGACCAAGGGGGCTTCCTGTCTGCCCAAACAACGGCTTCCAAGACTTGTGTCTGGGCAGAGAACCATTATAGAGGTCAGGGTCAAGGTGTGCTGTATAGGTTTCCTTAATTGTCTTTACGTTCAAATCCACCAGCATGTCGTATAGGTTCTTGTACCCATCGACGTCAATACGGATATCCTTGTACAGTATTCCTGACGTCTTGTCCGGGATGGGGAAGAACAAAAGCCTGCCGTCCGGCAATATCAGGTTCGGCAGCTTTCCGTTCTGGCTGTCAAAGCCCTTTCTGCTTAAAATTATCTTCATTTTCTTTACTGTTTCCAAGATTTGTCGTTCTCATTCCAAAGGCTTGGACGAGCTTTAACGCCAAATTTTCTTGAGGTTATGTACTCACGAAAAATATTTTGGGTTGACTTATCAAAATCGCATTTATGCCCCCTTCCACAGATTAAGTTCGAAAGGTTTTCAGGTATATCAAGAGGCTTCGAACCGAAATAGTAGAACTGGTCGGCAATGAGCACAAACTTACCATTCAAGTCCTTCTCCTTGTTTTTCTCCTTGTTTTTACGCGTATGCATTGATTCCAACTGCTTATAGTCCCCATTGCCAAGTGGCTTGTAACAATTATCCCCGCGATTGTATATCGCCTCGGCTTTAGAATAATCTGGTCTTTTTTCAGGAAACCTTCTGAAGTAATCCTTAAAACTGATTTTTTCCGAAACCTTCATTGCGTATATAATCTTGTATGTCGTCGAAGCATCGGAAGTTTTTTCCAAACCCAGCTTATTGTACAGGGACTTGCCCCTGATGCCCACCACCCAATCACCCGGGTCTGCTGTTTTTCTTATTATTGGCTTGCAGCAAGCCAACGTACATTTACCCCAGAAAGGGTTTGGTGAAAACCCCGTATCACTTGTAACAATGTATGAATAGAGCTTCATATTTCACTTTTTTTTAGCGTTAATTCCTTGTTTTTGTAACCAATTGGAGGGTCTACAACAATCAAAGATAACAAATAATGAAAGCATAATTTGACCCTGACAGAATTTATTTTCATTAAAATAAAGCGTGATATTTAATGTCTCAAAAACAATTTATAACGTATTGTTATTCAATTAGATTAAATTCATTTATAAAGTACAAGTTATCGCTAAATATCATAACTTTATAGGAGTAACAACAATTTAGAACAATAGTTATGGAACAGCATTATAAATTCGATTGGAAAGATTACAATAAGGATGGTGACAACATCAGGGACGGAAAATTCTTTTTGGAACTGTTAGCGGAATGGGAAGCGGACTTTAACCAGAGGTTTTCCCCTTTGTATGCGTCCCACCTTCTGGGCAACAACACGTCAATGAGCCTTATCAAGCGGTGCTTCTATTTTCGGCAAACCGAGGACGTGGGGATGGAGCTTCTCGATGGGGAAATAGATATTGACAAAAATCTTGCGGTTGAGAAGCACAGCAAGCGCACGACAGTATATGCAATCGGTTCAACGGTGCAGGATAATTCTGACGAACCACTTTTTCTGGTCAGGGATGAAGATATGGCTGACGGGATGGTAATCCTGAAATATATCCCAGAGAATGATGATGAGGATGACAAGGATGGACCGGTAGAACCCAATGCTGCCACAGTAGGGGGTTTATCAATTTCTGTTAACTTATATTTTTAACGGTCTTATAATAAATATTGGCTCTTTACCAATCTGAACGAGTAAATTTTCAGAAAATTGATTCACGAACAATATTTAATTTAAATAATACCTTTTGATTAACCAGATAAACAAGAATAGAAGGATAATCACTACCAGGAAGGAAAGAAAGCTGATAAGTTGAACCATTGGTATATCGCAAATCTTCAAATCTCTCATCATCATATAATTAAGAATCATAGAAAGCAACTTCGACCATTTCGATATAAGCTACCCAGCGAATGACTTTTTCAGCTTCACCAGTGACGGTAATCCCCAATGCACCATGTGTTGTATCTGCGGCCACGGTAACATCCCAGGCTGAAACACTTTCGGCGATCACTGTTTTTGTAATGGCGCCGATGAGGGTTGTGGAGGCTGAGGTTGCATCCTTTTTGATCAAACCTTTGATTTCATAGGCGGCACCTTCTGTATTATCATCTGAAGCAGCAACGACCAAAATCCTGAAGGCATTCATTTTATTAGCTGCCAAGGAAACATAACCCTCTTCTCCTACGAGGAGAAATGAGGGGGTATCGTCCTCGGTCTCCTTTCTTGCAATGATATTAGTATATTGGGCTTCGCCTAATTCCCCGGGATTACTAAAACCTACTGATGCCTTGGCATGCTGGTAATCATTATAGGTTTTGGCATTAAAACCCTCTACATGGGAATATTGGTTTGCACATTCATTGGAACCGCCTTCTGCATGCCCACCTTCTTCGGAAACGATGTTACCATTACCCTCGGCCGCAGAGAATTCACCTGAAAGTACATGACTGGAGCCAGTTGCGCTGGATCGGTTACTGCTTATCTGATGAAGGTCGCCGGCTGCAATGCTATGTGTTCCTGTAATTTCATTGTGTTCACCGGATACCAGGCAAAACTGTCCACTAACTTCGTTGTGAGAACCGGCTGCAGCCATTGAATTTGCCCCAGATACCTGGTTATGCTCTCCTCCACCAATAAAAGAAGCTGCACCACTGGCCACACGTGTAACGGCTTCCCTGACAAACTGGAAGTCGGTTGCATTTGCTCCACGGGCATTGCCTGCCAAGGAACCAGCTGACAATGTACCCTGGACAGCTTTGGAACATGTACTCAGATCCTGATCACCGGTATTAGTGCCGGAGACCGCGTTTAATGCTGTGGCGTTGGAATGAACATGATCATTAACATTTGAATGCTTTTTGGAAATAGCATCATTATAATCGGCCTGGATGCCAAGAATGGCTTTAACGGCCGGGCCAGTGGATGCCAGGAAGTTAATGATACCAAGACTATCAAGCCATGCACGGATAATTCCGGAACGTGGACGTGAAGGAGCCGAAGTTTGCTCGGTAAAATCACGGTAATTGGTGGTACCCCGATTTTGTTGACCCATCAGGAAATATTTTGAGCTTCCCATATCTTCGGATTTTAAGTCATCATTACATAAAGTTTATCGAGGTTGCCGGTAGTGGCTTCGCCGACATCCATAGAAAACTGAACCCAGGTTGTTAACAGGTCTGCAACATTGAGGGTCATCGAAGCGAAATCTTTGTCGAGGGTGATGGTGATTGGCGCATCATCCTCATTGACACAAGTATCGAAATTAGACCCATCGAGACTCTGGAGCATGGTTAAGGTGATATCATCATCCAACCCGGAGTAGACAAATTGAATGGTAAGTTTGGTTGCGCCATTTGGGATCTGGATGTATGGCGATAAAGCATTCCCCGCTGAGACAGGTAAGGAACATTGAATCATTCTGCGTGCGATGGCCATAATACTATGATTTATAAACTGGTTGATATTATTCTAAAGCCTGAGACTCTTTTGGAGGCCGGGGCTGAATACAAGGCATAATTCTGGGCGATTACATATTCCTGCAGAAGGGCCTGTTTGGAACGAGCAATAGAGAGAACTTCCTGCATGGTATCCCTTCTATGATCCCGTGGAAGCAAAACTGCCGTAGATATTTCAATAAGAGCCGGTGAAAGGGATGGATCAGCGCCAGGTGTATACTGTGCTGTTTCGAGTAGTTGCTGGTTAAGCATGGCATATTTAACAAAGAATGCCAGGCATGGTTTGATATATGAAGTAATAAGGGTAGCATAATCACCAGGACTTGCAACGACATCATCATAGAGGGCAGCCGTCAAAACAGGTTTGACATACTTGAGCTCAGCAGTCTGAATCACCTCGGCTTTGATCATGCTTGGATCAAGTTCAGTAACATAAGCGAGAGAAATTACTTCGGTGGAGGAGATCAGGGACATGGTTATCGTGAATGAACGTGATGATTCAAATATTTAAAGTGTCGGATGAAGGATAAATGTTTTTGAGTTGAAGTACCAGTAATTTTTGCACAGGATCGTTTTTATCGTAATCAAGGCCGGAATCCCGGCGGATTTCCCATACGTATTTCATAGGATTGATGCGACTGATTGGTGGGGAGTTGATAAACTCGAAGTCTTTGAATTGCAAATTGCACTCAGAGAGAGAAGTTTGCAGGGATTGTATAAAGACCTCCTGGATGGGATGAATCACGGTGGATATTGCAATTTCATACTCGTTCAGAATTCTTCCGGAGTCAAAGCCGGATTTCTCATCGGAGTAAGGAGTAAGCGTACGGAACCAGTTATGAATAGTAATCAGGGATATTTCAGATTGTTTATGCAGTTCTGTCCAATTATCCTCTTTTTCACGATTGAATGAAATGAACTTTGCTTCCTGTGAGCTGATACCAGGACCCAGATCAGAAAGATACTGGATGATAATTTCATTTGCCTTTGAACTCAGCGCTCCTTTGTATTGCTGGAACAAGGCATCCAGTTCATCAGCCGCCTCGTCAGAGTTTACTCCCGGGATGACCAATAACCCAGGAGTGGCGAAGGAAGATTCAAGACGGGTTTGATTCCAGATGTTTGTTAACCCTGAAATAATGACATTTCGAATACCTGCAAAATAGGACGGAATACCATAGTAAAAGAACTCAGGTTCATAATCTTTAATCTGGACCATAGAATGATACAGTCCGTCGGCCCCCTTTGAGAACTCAGGGAAAAGGCTAATGGATTGCAAATCCTTGTCGTCCTTGCCCTTGAATAAGTCCCAACATGGATGAATCAAGGCATGTTTGCCATCGGTATGCAATCTTACCCGGGAAGCGTCCTGATGATAGACAAAGACAAAGGACTTCTTTTTATTGGAAACCAGTTCATAGTAACAGTTGCCAAACGTCAAATAATCAAAGCATAGCTTTTTGAGCGTATACAAAAAAGGCTCCTTGTGATTATTGGGAAGGTTGATAAACTGCCGGGTAGCAGGATCTGAGGATTGGATGCCCTGCCCCAGGATATAGTTGGTTTTTGAATTTAAAATAGCCCGGTGAACAGGAACCTCCCTGGCCAGCTTGATTAACTGGCGAGGGAGGGCGTTATCATCGCCAAAGGGTATATAATCCTGATAATTGACACGAGTAGCAACATAATCAGTATCAAACAAATCCAATACAGGAGCGTAATTGAACTCAAAAAAGCGGGTTGTTTGAATCTGTTTTGCACGCATAAGGCGCTACGGATAAGTGTTAACCTGGACATTGTTAATCTCCGAAACCAGCCAGCATCAATAGTTCTGAGTGCAAATAAGCAGTTTGCGCTTTATACTGAACCCGGTAACGCCGCATTTGGAGATCGGGATTATACCAGGACTCTATATCCTGAGGGTCCATTAACCCATCCGTCCCAAAAATGAGATTCTGCTGGGTGGTAAATACAGCCCTGTGAGGTTGGACCCCATTTTGATACGTAGCAATCCAGGTATCCCAATCCGGACGAACCAGAACCGGATAGCCTTCATACGAAGGAACATTAACACCATTAAGCATCATGGTCAGCGGAAGATCACCTGTCTTATTCTTGATCGTATGAACCAGGTTCCTCCACATGGACCGGGTAACCATAAACACCAGAGGAAATTCGAACATTTCAGGACGGGCCCCGTCGATCATTTCTTCAAGAGTAGAATCAGCCTCACCGGAAGCCAATGCACCTTGTTTAATCGCTGCAACCACACCGGAAGCTGCACAGGTACCCGTGCCTGTGACTGCTGCAGTGAAATCGAAAGTTTGACCCTTGTATCTGCTGACACACTTGATGGCACCGGCGGAAGGGTTGGTAACGATAACCCCATTGAACCCTGCACGGGCTTCGATGGTGGCCTTATGAGTAGCAAGCCAATCGTTGCAGGTAACCGTTGCGCTTGAACGGTAAGCCTGAGAATAGGCAACGCCATTGATCGTTAAGACCAGAAACGTATCGGTACCTGCGGAATACGTTTGGATTTTCTCAGCTTTGACCGCGGAAGTAGCCGAAGCAACAACTACATGCTGAGCAGCTGGTATAGTTCCGGCATAAACATCCTTGATGAAATGTGTCATGAACCCGGTATAACCAGAAAAATTGGTATCGACTGTCCCGGTTGGAACCCCTGATGTTAAGGTTTCCTGCACAGGGTTGCCAAAGAACATCTGACGGATCAAGTCCTGCTGCCCAGCCTGAGCAATGATCGGAAGCATGATTTTGTTCCAGATATCAGGTTCCTTCATCCTTTCAATATCATCCTCCTTGTAACCGGTGGCGAGCAATTGTTCAACGATAGAACCCCAGAAAGCCCGTGCATTCTGCTCGAACTCCATAGCCATGGGAGCAACCGTGATGGACTGGGTAGAGAGGGCAAATGTACCGGCGGGAGTGAAACCGGCAGTAGATTTTGGCTTGGTGATGAATGAAGGACGAGAAATTTTATTCAACAGTTCCGTACCCTTGATGTCGGAACGAACCGTGATAGCTCCCCGGATATCTTCACCCATGAAAAACGGGGTAACGAAAAAATCGCGGATTGACTGCTTTGTAAAAGCGGGGCTGATGGCGTGTGAAAAAATATTTGACATGGCGAAAAGATTTACGATTTACGATTGATCAGGACTTTTTGATTTTATCTTTGAAATGAGCAGGCATTTCCTTTAAGAGCTGCTTACCGAAGGTTTCTTCAGACGGAGCTATCTTGACATGAGGATCGGAACCCTCAACAGTTGTGGGACGGGCTTTAAGCTGGTCCTGAAGCGTAACTATCTGATCCTGGAGCGTAGAGAGTTGTTTCTGATGATCCGTTTCAAGAACCGATAACTGCTTTTGGTAATCGGCTTCCAGTTGTTCAACAGTCTGGTTGTAATCCTTGACCGTATCTTCATTTGCTCCATCCGGAGTTGGGCTTAAAAGATTTTTAAGCCTTTGGAAAAGTTCCTTTTTCATAATCTGATTGTTTGAAAAATATTTGAGCATAAATTCAATGATAGTATCCGGTTTTCGGGCAATGAGCGAAGCGATGGCCGGGTTAGAATCAAGAAACTGGGTTGCCTGATAAGAGAAAGAGTCAACAGCAAACAAAGAGTTGGTAGCGGCAGGATCGTCAACCAGATCAGTTGCCAGAAGTTCTTCAATGCGGGTTGCCGGGTATTCATCATCCGTGATGGCAGGATCGGCCGGAATAAAAGCAATGGATGCCCCGAACATATCAGGATTGTTTTTAGCCATTTTCAGGATATAAGCAAAGAGGTTTCCAGATGGAGATTCCTTGCAGACATCATCCAGGTGAAGATCCCCATATACTTTCTCACCATCAACCTGGAAATTCTTAAATCGGCCAATGTAAGTTCCGAATGAAGAGCTACACATGTTAGGATGACCAAACCGGGCTTTTACACCAGAGTCTTTTGAATTACCAAGTTTTTCGATCTGGGAAAGAGTGGTAGCATCTATCTGTTCAAAATAGGATTTAACTTTTCCGACCTGGGCTACAATAACCTTTTGGAGTACCCCTGAATCATCATCAATTTTTGCAACAGAAAAGGCGATCGGTGGTGTGGAAAATGACTTCATGCCGGTAGAGAAATTAAAAACGAAACAAAAATAATATAACTTAAAGTAATTGTTTAGTAAAAGTTGGCAAAAAGTTGTATTATAGGTTGTTATTATATTTATTATTTTGTATTTTTGTAAGAAATGGCAATATGAATCCAGAAACTGAAAAGGTAATCATTGACCTCAGGGAGCATTTTGGAATTGATGTAGAAAATCTTGTAAAAAGTGGATTGCTGCCTGTTAGCGCTGCCAAGAAATGGCTGGTAAAAGAACTCTACTTTACATACGCCAAAGAGGGAAATACCATTGAAAAGAGAGGGCGGACCTATACCAATATTAAGAACGAATTGAGTGACTGTTACGGAGTATCGGTGAGTTCGATTGAAAAGATGATTTACAGAAAGTAAGGGTCAAGCGATTACATTCGATTGTCAGCGACAACTTACTGGAAAAGCCGAAAAATAGAATACGGAGAATTGAATATGTATTCCTAAAATAGGAACAAATAGGTAAGATATGGAACCGAAAACTACTAAACCTCAGTTGTTCAAACCTGGTCAGGGTGGGCGACCCAAGGGAGCAGCCAACAAGATCACCCGTGAAAATAAGGAGCGGGTTGAATGGGTACTTGAACTGCTGGATGAAACCCTGGAAGACAGTATCAAAAAACTGAAACCAAAAGATCAGGTTGATCTATGGATGAACCTGCAGGAATTTATCCGGCCGAAGTTGCAACGGATGAACCTGGATATAGCCCCGCCGGAAGACAAACTAACCAAGATCACTTTTGAAGTAGTCAAGGGGAATTAGCTGGCCCATGGAAAAGAATGTCAGGGTTTCGGTGGTATTTGAGAAAAATTATAACGCCAGGACCAAGATCATTGTGAATCAGGGCGGGAGCAGGTCGGGGAAGACTTTTTCTATTCTTCAGTTACTCATCCTGGTGAAAGCATTTGAAGGTACCGATATGGTATTTTCGATTGTAAGGCGAAGTATGCCGGCATTAAAAGCATCGGCGATGCGGGATTTCTTTGAAATTCTGAAGGCCAATGCCCTTTACGATGAGCGGCACCACAATAAAACCGAGAACACCTACCTGCTAAACGGGAACCTGTTTGAGTTCATGAGCCTGGACCAACCACAAAAGAAACGAGGCGCCAAGCGGGCCTACCTTTTCATCAACGAAGCCAATGAACTGAGCCTGGAAGATTGGGTACAGCTGTCATTACGAACAGAAAAGCAAATCTACCTGGACTTCAACCCCTCCATGGATGAGCATTGGATTTATGATATCGTCATCCCACGGAAAGACTGCACCTTTATCCATTCCACCTACCTGGACAATGTCCAATTTTTGCCACCTGAACAGGTCAAGGAAATTGAAAACCTTAAAACGGTCGATGAAAATTATTGGAGAATCTACGGCCTGGGAGAAATCGGGCAAATCACAGGACTTGTCTTCACGAACTGGCAGATTGTTGATGAATGGCCGGAATCCTGCAAGTGGATCACCTACGGGATGGATTTTGGATTCTCCAATGATCCAACTGCACTGGTCAAGGTCGGGATGAGCGGCGGAGAACTCTATGTTGATGAGTTGATTTACTCCCGGGGTCTTACCAATCCGGACATCTGCAAATGGATGAATCAGCTCGGGATCACCAAGGCCGATGAAATCATTGCCGACAACCAGCCCAAGTGCATTTATGAAATCCGACAGGAAGGGTTCAACATCAAACCAACCTTCAAGGGTCCGGATTCGATCCTGGCAGGGATTGACATATTGAAACGCTATCCTATGCGGATCACCAAACGGTCGGTCAACCTGATCAGGGAACTGAAAAACTACAAATGGAAGGAAGATGCCTCCGGAAAACCGTTAAATGTTCCGGTTGACCGGTTCAACCATGGAATTGATGGAATCAGGTATGCTTGCATGGGCCGACTGTTCATGGGAAACCGCTTGATCAAAACTTCCAGGCACCTCAGGTAATCCGGAATCCGGGTTCTCACTATTTTCCTATGCAATGAGAATATAATACAGCATTAAATCAAAATCGTAGGAACTGATTAGCGGAAAAAATTTTCGCTTGCAAGGCTGCTGGTCATTTTTTTACAATAAAATAGACGAATTCTTCAAAAAAATGACAGCACCCGAAGGGCACCGGCTTTGCAAGTAGAAAAATTTTGAAGATACTTTTGACAAAGATTTTGATTTAATTATGACCAGCCCCGACCCTCCCTGTTTTCAGGGAATGGTGAGGGCGGAAACAAGGCCGGCTTTAGCTGCCACGTTATGAAGCCCGAGGAATGAGGGCGAATAAGGTGGCAACGACGGTTGGCGGACTGACAAAAGCATGCAGACCAAGCTGCGTTTTTCACGCTGCTTGGTTATGGAGTTGGATGGCGTACTTGCTCAATCGAAGCAAAAGGCAATGCATTCACCGTTGCCGGCAAACGGTAAAGGGATTGGACAATAACTCTTTAAAGTACCGATTATGGAGGGTGAGCGGAGGGCACGAAGCTCATGCATCCGACGATAGGAGGGTGCATGGCAAGTGCCGGTAGCGAGGCCCGGAATAATTCGGTAGCTTTAATGGGTTATAATCGAGGTGAGAATGCTTTGCCGGTACTTGTTGTACTGACAACTGAAAAAGGAATAGTCAAGGGGAAGTGCACTGTTGGCATTGCGAAGAATGAGCATATGCCAAGGGTGCACAGGAAAAATAGCGAACTGAGAAAAGCCAACAAACCAACCGGCGTTATTTTCAACGCTGGTTGGAAAGGGGATCGGTTTTGGTACCTGCAGGAATTCCGGAGGATGATTGTTACGAAGTACTCTCGTCCGGCCCGTCGAAGCATGAGGCAGGGCATTTGCAGGTTTTTAAACCTGGGGGAGGTCCAGAATAGTGCATTAAGCAATACCGGTATTAAACGAAAATTGAAGCGGGGACTGAGATGGTTGCACGGCAGCATTTTTTTGCTGCGGTGCAAGCTCGAAAGGCCCTGCAGTGAGGGAGTGGAGGGCTTGCATGGTAGCGAAGTGAAGCATCCGCCGGCGAAGCCAAGGGTGCGAAACGTAGCGGACATTGAAGCCCGGAAACGACCAACTGGTGTTGACAGGTATTGCTTAATGCACTTTTATCGAGGCAGAAATGCGCTGCCGACTTTCTTGTAATTCGAACTCAAACATACTTGTAATGCTGGCTGGATGAGCACCCTCTAAAACTTCTCGTCCAGCTAACGGGGATATTTAACATAATGTGATTATAGGACTGACGCAGGTAAAGACCAATGCCGTTAAATGAAAAGGCAAACGCTGTGGGCAGGGAATCCTAAAAACTGAGAGGATGGGCATCAGCCCATTGCGGTTGCCGTACATTTGACGGCGTTGCTTAAAGCCGGGATAGGCCAGCAGCGGCAGTACTATAATAGCATGTTATGTTAAATTTAGCCCCGTGCTCGTTGTACTGATTGAAGGAAAATGCTGGCTGCCAGGGCTGTTTTTGCTTAGGTGCATGATTATTTGCAACAGAAATAAACAATGAATACACCGGGTGCGAGGAACGATGCACCGGGTGTATACCATATTGAAGGAACCGAAGCAACGGCTAAGCCTGAACGAAGGAGCGGTGAAGCCGTGAGGAGCTTGCGACGAAACGGAGCGGAACCGCCGAATGAGTGAATGGATTAGCGGTTGCGGAGGGGAGGAATAGAATAGAAAAAAGATAAATTCATATAGTTATTTTATCTAATTTTGTTTAAAAGCTTCTGGATAATGATAATTGACAAATACATAACTTCCAAAAATGACCTGACTGAACAAATAAGAAAGCTTATTGTTGAAGAGTTTGGTCTCAGTGATGCATATTCTCAACGGGTCAAAGATAAAATCCTGGACAAATACTTTGAGCAATACATCGATACACTATATGCCTTGATTGAAACCCCTTATGTCGATAAAGTTTACCGAGATAGTTATTATCATTACTTTTCATCAAAAAGAAACAATTACAATAGAGATTGTATTAGAATTTCATTTTTTGATGGCGAAATACGTGGGGAAATGTTTCGCAATGTTGCAGAAATAGAGGAACTAACTAAGCGATACTTGGGTTTTATTGTTATTAGACCTACTGAGCCTAATATTATTGGTAGGAGCGTAGTATCACCTAAAGCAAAAAAAGAAAGAAATTTTCAAATATGTACTGCAACAATCCCGACAACAGTTGATTCAATAAAATTTACGATTGAGGGATTTCCACATTCTTCTCAGGACACTGAAACACTTACTTGTGCAGAAACCACTGTTTGGTCGATAATGGAATACTTCAGCAATAAATATGCTGATTATAAGCCAGTATTGCCTTCAAAAATAATAGAAACACTTAATAGGGTCTCAGCTGAGAGACAGGTTCCTTCAAAAGGATTAAATGTTCAGCAAATTTCCTATGCACTTAAAGAATTTGGATTTGGGACACGAATTTATTCAAAAGCCGACTTCATAGGGGATTTTGAGAAATTGCTAAGTTGTTACGTGGAAAGTGGAATTCCGGTAATTATAGGTTTGGTTAATGGCCCACCCACTACAATAGCACATGCAATGATTTGCATAGGACATTCTAAAATCGAAAACCAACTTATCGATACTTTAGTTGAAGAAACCTACACCGACCCTGATATTGCAGATAAGATAGTAAATAAAAAATTGAAAGTATTTGATTTCGACGGCATTGAGAAAGAATTTATATTCATTGATGACAACCATCCCGTATATCAAAAGGCTTTTTTAAAAACTCCTGCGAAGTATTATAACAAAGTCAAATGGGACACTTGCAAAATAACTCATTTCATTGCCCCGCTTTACCCAAAAATCTATTTAGAGGCATATGAGGCTAAGAGTTTCGCAATTAGATATTTACTTGGCGGATTATTGCCTGTAGTTGATAACAGTGAAGTGTTCATAAGATTTTATTTAACTTCAAGCAGATCGTATAAAAATGAAATAGCTTTGAATCCTTCGGTACAGGATGAACTAAAAGTAATTATCCTTGAGACTGTGATGCCAAAATTTATTTGGATCACTGAGATTAGTACGAAGGAGGATCTAAAAAGGAACGAAGCATTGGGACTAATCATAATTGATGCAACAGAAACAAAAATATTCTCAACAAAACCGTTATTATTAGCTGCATATAATGACACAACGGTTACCTTTGACTTAACTTCAAGAGGATTTGTAAAAAATGCATTACCTTTGCAAAAATTTAAAATTTTCAATAACAACTTAAAGGGCTTCTAAATGACAACCAAAATTAGCAAGTATCAGGAACTAATGGGCCGCCTGAAAGATGAACAAAAGGTCACATATCTCGATAAACCTCAGGATATTGAGGCAATTAATGAGATAGACAAACAAATGGAAGGTGTGAGGAGAGAATATCAAATTAAAGAGAAAAACTCACAGATCTCCGCCGCAGCTGTTTTCCTTACTGCTTAGCGTTATATAATGTTTTTGTAAAATAGTTGCTAAGTTTACAGAAACCACAAATTATCTTTTCCATAGGCCGGGATATCATTGCCGAGGAAGTGGGGGGCGATTTCGGCTATGATTTCAGGGTATTTGATTGTTACGGGTAGGTTTTGCTGGCGGATTGATTTCCAATACATCCGGCTGAACTGGTAGATTTGGTCGATGAGTTCAGTTACGATTTTTGTGTCTTTGATCAGGTCGGGGACTGTGCATTGGAGTTTTAATTTGATAGGGAAGGGATAGCCGTCAGCTTTACTATGGGTAATGCCATAATATCTTGTGTTGTTGAAAAGTAGAAACTTATCATTGCCAATGCCAATGAATATGCCGCTTAATGGCATGAGTTCTTTCCAGCCTTTGTCAAATGCTACAATGTCTTCTGATTCTGTTTTATTTATGGTGATGATGAATACTGGAATATTTAATTTGAGGTCTATCAGGGATTGCCGGATGGGCTCAAGTTCTTCTTCGCTCATCGTTTTGTAAAAATGAATGATAAGTCGGTCGGGGGCATTGTTGACAGTGGCGTATTGTCTGACGGCATCGGAAATGGACCCGGCCAGAATACCAATTTCATCACGTAAGAAATACTCGAACCGGTTGAACTTGCCATTATTGTTGAAGCTGAAGGCGCTGCCGATATACCGTACATCATCGTCGATATGTTTAAATGCACCAATGCCGACAATCAATTCGTTCTTAACCGGGGTATTCAAACGCCAGGGAATACCATCTAATTTGGCCAACATGGCGACTGCAATGTTTGGCAGACTGTATTTCCAGTTAATGCCCTGCTCGACCATTTTGGCGGGGTCAATAGCCTGAGAGGTGATCTTCCTCTTCAATAGCAACTCCTTTAACTGAAAATAGATTTCTCGTTTTTGCTTGTCTTTTTCAAATTTACTGTATGGGGTCACATAAATTGCCATGTATTTGACGTCGGGATCAAACTGGCGTTCTGATAATTTTTTTTCAATTTCCGGGATGGGATTTTCCTTATCTTCAAAAACGATACTAAATCCTGCTTCAGTATGAAACAGTAGGCCCACGTAACTCTGCATGCCGTCAAAAGTATCATAGCCTTTTTCAAAATGTGAATTTATGGTTAGAGTATACTGTTTGTCATCTTTATGTACGATGAAGAACAAATGAATGTTAGGGTAGGGGCTTTTCTGGAAAGGTTTTAATTTTTTAAGAGCATATTTTGGAACAGCATCAGGAACATTTCCACCGAAAAGTAATTTATTGCTGTCTGATGAAATTCGATACGTGCTTGATGGATTTACTGTTAGGAATCCGCCCTTGTTTAAAGGAATTACTTTCTGGAAATCTTCTGTATCAAGAAATTGCTTATAAAAGGCATTTATCAGTTTGAGATATTTGGGATAACGGTTATCTCTTGGCGGCACCTCGGCCGGAATGCCAAGCAACGGCTCAAGGGATTTGTTTATAACAGGAAAACAAGTTGTTGGATCAAGGTCCTCATCTTCATGAATTTTTGTCCATCTGTCAAGCCTATTGCCTGAAAGGATTAAATTGAAGATCGTTGGACTTATTAGTGGCAGTAATTCAGCAATACTCTTTTTTGAAACTTTTGATTGACCATCATAGGATAACACAATCTCAGGATACTGACTGACATTGCATAACTGAACTTTAAGGGAAAATTTGTCGTAAATATCATATTTGCCATTGGTACCCTTACTTGCTTTTATCCAGACCTGGTTCTCCTTTACAAAGCCAATCCTGACAATTTGCTTCTTTACTTTTTTGAAAAAGTAGTTGATCTCATTATTGTAATATCTTTTAATAAGGTCGGGGTTATCATTATGAAAATCAATAAGCAGGGTTTTAAAACCTTCGGATTTACCTGCATAGGTTGTAAATATTTTATTGGAACTATTTTTAACTGTTTGTGGAAATATCTGTTCGATTTTATCAGGAAAAAGGTTAAAATACAGGGTTCTGCACTTTCCATTGGTAATATCGGAGAAATAAAACGTTGCCGGTTCTTCAGGCCATTTGATTGTGAGGATGTTAAAGAAAAGATCAGACATACTTCAATCGTGCTGGTGATTAATTATTTGAGATCAAGGTAAGTAATTGTTTTTCAGCTTCTTTTAACTTAATATTCAAATCAACTTTGTAATTAAACTGTTTACCGTTTTTAATTCCGGATTTAAGCCTTGCTATTTCTTTTTCAAGTATCAGTATTTCCCTCTTAAATTCAATAAGCTCCTCAATAGGTTTATTGGCCATTGTTGGTTTGCCAGATATCTGAACACATAAATCCTGATGAACGGAGTCAAGGCTCTTCTTTAAAGTAAGCGAGTATTTATTTTCGGACTTCAAGAACCAATCTGTCTTAAAGGTCCAGTCTATCACAGAATTGTCTTCATTAACAGGATGAGCGTGTTTTGTTGAAGTGGATATGAACATGCTATCATCAAATTCGACGATGAAAATTATTGTATAAGGTATTGCTTTATCAATGATAGCAAGGACCGCCTGAATGTCGGTCATGGTTTTTAATTCAACCTGGAAGATCTGAATTTCCTGAATTTCCTTTGCCTGAAGATTAACGGTTTTCGAGGATAGCTTGTGAGTCCAAGTGATCCTGGCTACCAAATCGCTGAATAATTTTTTCTGCCTGGTATTGGTATAATTGTCAAAGGCATTCTTGGGAATCACCCTGTTTACTTTTGTCGTCGGTGGCAGATTAAAGAAATCCATTAACGAACAATTAGAAATGATGTAAGTAAAAAATCTTCAATGCCCTTAATTTTATCCTGGAGTGCGGTTGTCCCATGAGCCTTAAACAGACTGAGAACTTCCTTCTCCTCTTCATTCTGAAGAATAGATGTAATACTTTTCTTCAAAAGAATTGAATATGTGTCCATGCTGTGATACTCATCCGTTTCGACACTTAAAGCTTTACACAATTCCAGCATTGGTTCAGTCTTGCCTTTACAAAGCATCCGCATTGAATCAAGGATTTTCTTTGATTCAACGTGATTCAGGTAAACTTCTCCAGTGTTTTTTATATAAAGAAGATAATATGGATGCAAACGGTTCTGCTTGTTGATGTTGACGCTGGAATTGACGTTTTTCAGAACAAATATCACTCCCGGATGCAAAATATCTGTAGCTGAAACTACAGCATGAAGCCCTTCCGGAATATTCGCTAAAGTTCCATACGTTTTGATAAAATTTGAAAGATCAACCCTGAAATCATTGAGGCCAAGGTCGGTGATACTAACACCTTCCCGAAGGTCTTCCAAATCAATTACCTCGTCTTGCAGTTTCTGGAGCTGAATCTTCCTGTACTCCAGGTCCTTTTCATCGGCATTTAAAATATTATCATCACCAGTACTGGCAAGATTGCTGATCAACATCCGGCTTTCTACTCGTTGCTTGAGATTTATATATGCATCCAGTGTGACGTCGGGCCAAAAGTTCACTAAGGTGATGCTGGCATTTTTTGAACCAATACGGTCAATCCTTCCGAAGCGCTGAATGATTCTGACAGGGTTCCAATGTATATCATAATTAATCAGGTAGTCACAATCCTGCAAATTCTGGCCTTCCGAAATACAATCAGTTGCAATTAATACTTCGATTGAATCATTAAGACGAGGATATATTATTGCTTTGTCCTTTGCTAAAGGAGAAAAGCAAGTGAGCATGGGGTTGAGATCGGAGGGGATATTTTTTGAATTGGTGACTTTGCGGGAACCAGTTATTAATGCTGTATGAAGACCATGTTTCTCTCTAATATAACCTTGGATCTGGTCATATAGATAATTGGCGGTATCAGCAAAAGCGGTAAAAACAAGGACTCTTTTATTTCCAGGATTAATAGGATGTTCTATCTTTTGGTCAAGTAATTTAATCAGATATTGCAATTTATAGTCCTTTTCACCTGTCACATCCACGATATTACTCCATAAACTTCTCAGGATAGTTAGGTCCTCACTGAGGTCTTCCTCCCATTTGCGAATATCCAAATCGGCAATATGGACCTTCACTTTCTTTCCAATCAGGTTTTCTTCATCCCCCCAATCGGCCTCCCAATCAAAATTTTCATCAGTCACTCTGGCCTGGATGCCTTCATATTCTCCTTTTACTCCCTGGGAAATGGTCTTTAGAGCATCTTCAATTTGAGTAATGATCCCTTCAAGTGTGAGCCGAAAGGAATCGACTGAACTTTCAAGGCGTTTTAACAAATTGATACGCATCAGAATCTGAAGACTTCTTTCACGATCAATCTGGGTAAGTCTGCCGGACTTTACGGTTTTATCGTAGAGATCGGCATATAGCGACAACTTACTCGGAAAGATATAATTCAATGGCGAATACACGGACAGATTGAGCAAGGTCAATTGTTCGGCAATTTCGACATACGTTATTTCATCATTTTCGGTGAGGGGGCTTTGAATTGAGACTGGTTTGTTTCTTTCAGGAAACTTGCCAATTGCCGTGGTATCATAATAAGTTGTAATGTGTTTCCTTGAACGGGCAATTGTGAGGGAATCAAGGATTTCAAAGAAATCGAAATCCAACATGTCCAAGAGTTTTTCGGTAGTCCGCTGAGTTGTGTCAAACTTACTCCAGATATTGAATGCTTGCTGCGCTTTGCGAAAAACAACGTCAATTCCCTTTTCTGTCTCTAATTTTCTATCGATGTTTGCTGCATCACCCTCATATGCCAGGGCTAACTGGTTACGCAGATCATTGAAACGATTATTTACCGGTGTAGCGGAAAGCATCAGAACTTTGGTCTCAATACCCTCCTGAATAACCTTTCTAAGCAACCTCTGGTAGCGGTTTTCCCTTCCAATGACCGTACTGTTATTTCTGAAGTTATGAGATTCATCAATAACCACCAGACCGTAGTTACCCCAATTAACCGATTCAAGGTTCCGGCCATTACTCATCCCGGAATCCCTGGTGAGGTCGGTATGGAAAAGCACATCATATCTGAATCTATCGGCAGTCAGGATATTATTTTTATCGTTAAACCGGAAGGTGTTCCAGTTGTCTTCAAGTTTTTTAGGACAAAGAACCAGAACATCCTTATTCCGCATTTCGTAATATTTGATTATTCCAAGGGCAGAAAAGGTTTTACCCAATCCAACGCTGTCGGCCAGAATACATCCTTTGAATTTCTCCAACTTGTTTATCCCGCCAATTACAGCATCACGTTGAAAATTATAGAGTTTATTCCAAATCACGGAATCTTTAAATCCTATCTGGTCATTTGGCAAGGTATCCAGTGAGATATCCTTCAGGAAATCATTGAAAATATTATAGAGTGTGATGAAATAAATAAATTCAGGACTGTTTTCCTTATAAGCGCTTTCAAAGAAATCCTGTACTTTTTGCGTTACATCAAGAAGATCTTCATCATTCTCCCAAATCTGGGAAAACCATTTAAGATAAGCCAGACTATCGGGATATTCTGTTTTCTGAATCAGGGTAGGGAAGCCCTTCTTATAGGTTATGCCTAAGTCGGATGTAGTGAAACTGCTAACGTTCAAATAGGCATATTCTTCCTGCTCATTATTTAAAACATGAATCATTCCATTTAGAGGCAGATTCGGATGCTTATTTGATTTGAACGTGACTTTCTCTTTAATCCACCTTGAACACTCCCTGGCAATTGCCCTTTGATTGAGTTGATTCTTTAGCCGGATCTCAAATTCACCTCCGCAAAGGTCAGTTTCCTTATAAATATGAGGAATGTAAAACAACCGAGTATACTTATTAAAGTTCTCTTCAATGAAGGTAGGCGAACTGAAAATAAAACGCAACTCATCAATTTTCTCCAATTCTTTCTTTAATGCTTCGAATGCATAGAAAGAAAAGGAGGAGGCTGCAATGCTGAGCTTACTCCCTTTTCGGATGCTTAATTTCAGATCATCACCAAGACGATTATTTATATTGTCAATAAGCTTCATGAAGTTATTTCAGTTGCACTATTTCCATCAACTTATCATAGCTACTCACTTTTTCAAATTTCACCTCATGGCCACTGATCTCTTTAAAATGCTCGGTGGCGCAATGAATTTTAAGTTTTTCTATTTCCCTTAATTCCAGGTCTGAATCGGAACCTTTGGTTTCGGCGACAAAATATATGTGTCTTACTTTATCCTTGTCAAAGACGATGGCCCAATCGGGACTATAATTGGCAACAGGTGTAGAGATATAAAAACTCTTCGGGAGTTTAGCGTATACAACCACTTCATTGCAATTATCAAGGGCAGAAGCGAAATTGGCTTCAATCGTCGAATCGGAAGTAAGATAATCGTAAATATGTCTTTTCAGGAGCTGTGAATTACGTAATGCATCTTTATTGTTTGTAAATATTGTCTTTGCATCATGCCGCTCATCAATTTTGTGATAAACAATATTGTTAATGATCAGGCTGGCTTTTACCTCGTTGATGAGTTTGCTGCACTTTGCAATAAATTCCTCAGGATTCTTGCGGAGTAGTATGAATTTATCTGCCTTAATTGATTTTAATATGACAACAATAGTACTCCTTGTCAAATTCGTTTGACTTTCTATTTCGCCAACAATATCATAAACCGTATTGGTATACAGATCATTCCTAAGTTTCATGTGATGCCGGCCTGATTCCCTGACCAGAGTACCCTCTTGCATTTCTTCTTTGGTCCCCTCCTCCAATTCGCCGGTTTTCACTTCATACATACGATCGCTGATTGTAAGTTGAGCATTGATGCGGGCTTTACTATCATTTATCAATTTTTCCGTATCAAACTTTACCTCATAAATAGTTTTAAGACATATTTTTGCCCAAAGTTCCTGAAACTCTTTTTTCTTGAAATTGGCATTGACATTGAGAATAACCGTTTTCCTGTCATCCTCTGGTTTGAAAGGCTCACCGGAATACACTGACTTAAGCAACTTACCAATAGATTCACGGAATGGTTCCAAATGTTCGGGTAAAGGCATTTTACTTTGCTCAATCAATTCCCTGCCAGCTGGAGTAATTTTATCATCCTCATCAATAATATCTTGTTTGAATAATATTTTATTGATTTTTTTAGAATCGTCCTCAGTCAGCCGGTGTTCCTCCTCTTTTTCATTCCGGACAACCTTTCCAACAAAATATTCAACTTCTGCCTTTTGCGGACGGTCTTTAAGAGTGGCGGCTATTTCACTTTGCAATCCCCTGGCAAAAGATTCATAACTCTCAGAAGCAATAACCGTGAGTTTATTTATTTCATGAACCTGATCGCCTACTGATTCAAAATCGAGTCTATTGCCGTTTTTATTCACACATAAACGCATACCACGCCCAACTTCCTGCCTACGGCGAATCTGACTTCCGCTCTCAGCATTTTTCAAGGCACATATCTGGAATACATTAGGATTATCCCAACCTTCCTTCAGCGCGGAGTGAGAGAATATAAAACGGGTAGGTTCTTCAAAGCTCAGCAATCTTTCCTTATCCTTCATGATAAGATCATAGGCTGAAATGTCATCCGATTCATCACTGCCTCGCTTTACAGAAGGATCAATGGATTTTCCTTTCTTATCAATCGAGAAATAACCTTCATGTACTTTATGCGAATCATCCCTCTTCAAATATTCAAGATAATTGGTAGGCATATAACCTTTATGAACTTTTCCAGGATCAGTATTTATCAAGTAGTCATTGTACTCCTGGTGGAATAAATCCAGGAAATCATTCCGCACGTTATTGTATTCTTCTTCAAACATTTTTGCGTACTCACCTAAGGCTTGTTCCCCTGCATCATCATATATCCGGTATTTCTCAACAAAATCAATAAAGAACAGGGAAAGAACCTTAATCCCTTTTTCGAAGAGCCGCTTTTCCTTTTGGAGATGCGAGATAATACACTCTCTAATCTGGACCCGGCGGAAGGCATTCTCATCTTTATCGTTTAGTATATCTCCAGGAGAGATATCCTGACCAGTTACTACAACTTTATTGAGGTACCCATTTATCTCAGTAATTATTTGATTTTTATAAGCAGGCATATTGCCTGAAAGCTCATAGAAATTTGCACCTTCACCTAATTTTTGTCTCACTTTCTTGGGCACTTCCCCAACTCGTTTTTCAAACTCAAATACTGCATAAGGTGGCTTAGTCGTACTTAAGCTTATATTTTCAAGATATAAATATCCCGTTGTACCCGTGGATCCTTTCAGATTAATACCTTTTACCTGAATTTTTTTTACCAGTCGCTGGTTGTACGCATCTAATGCATCCAGCCTGAATATTTTATTGTATTCAATTTTATGTGTGGCAGAATACCGCAGGGTGAATAACGGATTAAAATCCTGCATACTTTTCAGGGTCTTTTCCCCATCTACCGATTGAGGTTCATCGATGATCAGAATCGGATTGGTCTGAGAAATGATGTCGATGGGTTTACGAGTGCCAAATCCGTCAATTTCTTTGTAAATCCTTCGCGCATCTGCACCGCTTGCATTGAAGGCCTGAGTATTAATGATCATAACGCTGATTCGGCTATCAGAGGCATAATGCTCTATATCTTGTGGATGGCCAGAATTGTAAATAAATGGATTGATTTTATGGCCAAATAATTCCTGAAAGTGATCCTGGGTGACCTGAAAAGATTTGAAAACCCCTTCGCGGATGGCAATACTCGGCACAATGACAATGAATTTACTCCAGCCATATTCCTTATGCAATTCATACATTGTACGGATGTAGGTATAAGTTTTACCTGTCCCGGTCTCCATCTCGATGGTGAGGTTGTAGCCCAGTTTTACGCCGGTAGGGCGTTCGATCTGTTGGCTTTCACGCAAGTCGTTTATCCGTTGAACAACCTGGATGTTTTTGAGTATCTGAGATTCGGGAATTTGTATGAGGCTATTGCGATACCCTATATTTTCCAATACTTCCATTTCAAGTTGAAGCATCTGATCATCACCGGAAGCGGCCAGTTTGGCCTTTCGAATAAGCTCTCTGCTTTTTTCCACAGTGAATCTGTTTGTCTTCAGGGGTTGACCTTCAAAACAATCAACCACAGCTTTTACGGCCTGAATCTGAAAGTCCTGCTGTTTAAATTGTAATTTCATGTCAGAATACTTTCATTTCAGTTTCAGGACTTAGTTGTTTTAATAATTGCCTTATATTGGTCTTTGCAGTATCATCCTTGAAACCACTATCTCTGAATACTATGCGCAATGGTTTATCAACAGAAATAGCCTTGGCAAATTCTTCATCAATTCCCTTATCATAGCATGCATACAATGAATTGTTGGCTACTTTGAATACATGCTTTCCTGAAATTGACGCATGTTCAATTTTTAAACTTAGCGGAAGACCCCAGTCCAGCATAACCTGAGCCAACAAATCATCGGGAGTTCTATCAGGTCTTACATTATCAGAGAACAAATCCATGATCTCTTGCTTATAGTCTTGTGGCTTGTAAAAAACATCCTGCATATTGCTATCTGCCAAACGATAAACCCGAAACCCAATGTCTAAATGATCCAATGTTACTTGCAAATATTCAATTTCCAAATTGAGTTCTTTGACTTTAGTATTGATTTCAAGCGAAAGCTGGCCTTTTGTTAATTTATCCAACTCCTCCTTTTTATTATTCAGCATTGAGAATTGTTCATTTCTAATTTTTTTCCCAGCCTTTCTGATTCTCTCTTTACCTATTTCGCAAATATTTTTATATCCAGCTTTTTTTGCATCACTATTCTCGGGGATATCTTCAGGGAGTTGCACCATTATAAACTTTCGATTTAACTGATCTTTAGTATTTAGGTCTATCGTAGCATGCGCTGTACTTGCAGAACCCGAAAAAAAATCTAAAATAATTTCGCTACTATTTTTATTACAAGTGGAATAAATTAATGTACTCATTAATTCAACTGGTTTAGGTGGATGACCAATTGAAAAGCCAAGAATATCCTCCAACTCTTGATTTAAAGAGCGAAATTTTTTATCTGTAAGGTTACTATCTTCAAGGATAGTTCTGAGCTTCTTGCCATCTGCAAGACGTTGTTTAAATTGTACACTCCATCCATCTTCTTTTTTTAAAAACCGAACTTCACCTTGGGCAAGGTCATCAAGGAATGTTTGCTCACTCCGAAACCATTTTCCCGTCAGAATTTGACCATCTGGAGCTGTAATCTTATAGGGTATTGTTTTTGTTGATGATCTCTCCATAGTATCCCAAAAGTATGGTCCTATGTCATCTGTTTCTTTGTATCTCGATAAATACTTTTCCGAAAATATCTCAGTTAATGCAGCTGCATATAAATTATTCCTTGCAAATGCAAGAACATAGTCGTGTTCTATTGCGGCAGTATCAGATGCACTACCACCACCACTTTTTGTCTTTCGACAAAATAGTCCGATGAAATTCCCCTCGCCAAATATTTCATCACATATTTTTATTAAGTTGTGTACTTCGTTATCATCGATTGAAATAAATATTACGCCATCATCAGTCAGAAGATTCCTTGCAAGCTTTAATCTTGGGTACATCATAGTTAACCAATCAGAATGGTATCGGCCTGCAGTTTCTGGATTTACAACCAATCGTCGATTGTATTCGTCCTTCTGACCACTTTCCGATACATATTCATCAACATCCTGGGCGAAATTGTCCTTATACACAAAATCCTTCCCTGTATTATATGGCGGATCAATATAAATCATCTTAATCTTACTCAAATAACTCTCCTGCAACAATTTCAGTACTTCCAAATTATCCCCTTCAATGTACAGATTCTCTGTATTATCGAAATCAACAGAATCATCTCTGACAGGTCGGAGTGTTTTGGTAGTTGGAAGATTGGCGGTAACAATGGCTTCACGTTTCCCAGGCCATTCGAGCCGGTAACGCTCTTTGGTGCCATCTACAACAGAATGGCTGAGTTCCTGCTTCAACAAGTCAAAATCGATGGCTTTACCGAAGGTTGTTTCGGTTACACAGTTTGGGAAGAGCGCTGCCAGTTTTTCGTAGTTCTCATTTACGAAGTCAGGGGAGGATAGGTCAAGTCTTTCTGTACTCATTTTTAATCAATTAGAGCTAAAAATTTAATGATATCTTGGACGACAACAATAAGGATATTATTTTATAGAGTCTTTCTTAGACTCTTTGATCATTTTACTAAAAGTTTTTTGCTGGAGTTTTATCAATTCCTGATATGACTTCAAAATATTTTCATTATCCATTCTCATTTCCCGGTAACTGTCTTGACGAATCTTAAAAACTGTCTCAATCTTCTGAAATGTTTGATAATAAACGAAAATGATTAAAAGTGCAGGAACAACCAAACTATAATTAGAAATTATCCATAACCAATTGGCGTTGGATAAACTACTTATAGATTGTTTGTTACTTCCTATATAACCATATTTTTCTCGTGTTTTTGAATAATCAAGAAATTTCTCAACTAATGCAGGGGAAAAATCAACATCTACACTGATTGGAAAATCTTCAATCTCATCTTGAGAAATATTGATTGATTCTAAAAAGATCTGGGGTATATAGTTTGTTAAAAAAACTTTCAATATGTCACAATCACCATCAAAAAGTTCAATTAAAGTGTCAATTGGTGCTGGAAGCAAATCAAAAAGTAATGAGGAATATGTGATATTTACAATACTTACTTCGACCTTTTTTGCGAGTTGAATTTTATGTAGTGACTTTTTATATTCCGGTTTAATATTGAAATATTTATATCTAAATTTTTGCGTTTCATTTAACTCGTGTATGAATTTACCTTCAAGAATTTGATGAAAATTCTTTATGAAGTGTCTTCTAAAAACTATTTCTAATCGTTCAGGATCATTTATCTCATTCTTCTTATGAAGATTGATATAACTCCAAAATGAACTTTTAGAATTGGTTTCTCCTAAATCTTCAGTAGGAATTATTCTTATTTTAATCAAATATTCCTTCATCATAACATGATATTTAAAATTCTAAAAAACAATATGTGACAACTGAGGTTAATTGATATGTATTAATAATAAGCTAAAATAGTAAAAGAAAACGTAATCTAATGAAAAAGAGATAGAATGATAATTCAGGATTTTAAGGATATAGAGGAAGCTAAGGACTATGAATCCTTAACTTCCTGAGAATCCTGAGTTTCTTTAATAGCAAGGTTAATGTAATGGTCTTGATGCTCACGATGAATAAGACCATTTTTAATAAAATCGGTAATATACCCTTCTGCCGTTTTATCAGGAATAGAATAACCCTTTGCGACTTCAATATACTTTTGACGGTTGAAGTTAAGCGGCAGGGCGTACAGAAACTTTTCCTTACGATTTTGCCGATGTGCCGGTTTTATCTCTACAGGAAGCTCCGAAAAAACCTTTGAAGAATGTTTTACCAGCACGGTAATCATCGCCAGGGTAGTTTCAAAATCCTGATCATCGCAAACGAGAATAGGACTGGAATCACCCGTATCCAAAATACGAAGTGCAGAAAGGATCATGCATAAACGGAAAGCGATTAATCCAAGGCGACGGATAGCAGCAATGTAATCCAGGCCATGAATTGAAATATACAGATCCTGAGTCTGTGAAAAGAAAGTATTGAACAGTTCCTTCTGATGCGAGGAAAGACAGAATTTTATTTCTGTACCACTTTGTAACATCTGATACAGCTCATAAAATTGATTTCCTACAAGTTCAAAATACTCATCCAAACCCTGATCAGTATCGTCGGCGAATACATCCTTCCAGACCGGCCGAATATTCATAAAATAGAAGATGAACCGACTAAAAAGACCGTTTTCGGCACTTGGGATAAGTGAAGACACCTGCCGTGGAGTGCCTGAAAGTACAGCAGAGATACATGGGTTTTCGATATCCACGTATTCCCGGTCAGTCCTGCGATAATATGATATAGTCTCATGATGAAATGCCTTACGGAATCCGTCACTATAGTTCCCATAGTCACTCTTGAATGCCTGAGCCAGGGTATCGCCTTCAGTTTCGAAAATCAGCCCTTTGCCATCACTATCGGCTAACAATTGGAAAACACCGGTAGTGCTATTGTTTGCCGGAATGACGAGCATTTTCTCGGGAGGTTTCGCTGGCTTCTCTATTTTTTCATCCTTACTCTTGTTCTCATTATAATCAGCCATATCCACTTCATATTGAAGCTTCAGCAACCTGGCCTGCTCCCGCATGGCTTTATGCACTGGTAAAACTATTTGTTTGCAGTGCATCATACGCCCCTTACCAGCTGAAGCCTGGCCAGTAACATACAGGAACAAGTTGGTACAAACCTTCCGTCCATCATAAATACCAAAAATGGTTTGCAGGCAAGAGCTTATCGAGACCAATGAACCCATAAGAAGTAAATCACGCTCTTCATTGGATGTCGCAACGGAAACGACTTTTTTGAGGATTTCCGGAAGATTTGAAAATATATGATCAGGAAACGTAGGCATGGGTTGTATCTCCTGGGAGTATGTCTTTTTTGATTTATTAATGATTATACCCGCATTTTTTGCATGGAAGAAGAAAGTGTTAAGGGAGATACCCTGGCCCTTTGCTTTAAGACATTTATCGTATTGCTGATTGCATTCTAGTTCGGAGTAATCGGCATAGAATCGACTGATCCGGTGAAAGAGGGTACGACCCTCTTCACAAAATTCATCGGCAAATGCAAACCCAATATTGCGCCAATCACTGTATGCTGATGCAATGTCGATTTGCTTGTCTTCTATTTTCCGGATTACCATCTCAACTTCAGAAAAAGTATTTGAGATCATTGAAGGTGCCAGTGGAGCTGGCATTTGCTCCAGAGTGGGAGATTCTATCCACTCCAACGGATTGAATTTTTTCTTTTCCATCTTCTACAGGTATTTGGAGTGAATGAAAATTTCAGGATCAAAAGGTAAAAAGCATGCCCTTGAAAGATCCTTCCCTGACTGGTCCACCTGGAGTTTATACGATTGCTGAATATAATTGGCAACCGCTTTGAAATAATCCCTGTGTTTAACCTGGGAAAGATCAACCGGGATAATCCATTTCAAACCATCACCGGAAGGAGATATGAACAACAACTCAGTTTCAAAGTATGCATCGTCCAGAAGTGATGTTTTAAGAGCCTGGATGTCATCGACATGATCGAAGTCAACTGTTAGCAATCCTGAGTGCCGAATTAAATTGACATCATTCCTTTGTGAAAAAACACCAGAGAAGGTCACATAATCAAAATGCTGTGCTTTGTATTTGCGGGCCTCCTTCAAGTCTGTTATTCCACGCAATGATTTTGTGGATGAGGCGAAATCATTGCCTTTTATGAGAGAATAGACCTCAAGCAACGTTACCTTTCTGGCAGGTATAATATTGGAAACCGGCTTATTGAAATAACTGAAAACCGGTGACCTTTTTAATGCCGTGATTCCATTATCCAGCGACTTATTACTCAACATCGGAGACTGGATGGGTTTCTCCTGAGTTATCCGCAGATTCAGATCCTCATTGATTTTATTGAGCAGATCCTGACCTTTCATCCTGTAAAACAGGGAGGCAAAATCAAACGCATTACCGGAAACAACTGCATTTTCCGTATCAGTATGCATTGCACAACAATCCACGATTTTTATTAACAATGTAGTTTTATCCGCGTTAAATGGATTTTTAGCAGGGGAACAGTCCCTTCCCGAGAGGGAAAGGACTGTTTCGTCAGGATAATATGAATGCAGAATGAAGGCATAAATATTCAAGCCATAGTGCGTCTTGCGAAGAATTTCATCTTTACTTGGTCCCATGGCTGCCGGATTTAGAGGGTTCATAATTTCCTTCCAAAAGTTTCTGCAGATCAGAAACCTTATAGAAGAACTTTCCATTGATCCTGCTGTAGGGTAGCAATTCTGTATCACGCCAGGATTGCAGGGTTCGAAGGCTAATTTTCAGTGATTTTGTCACATCGTTGCCACTGATCCAGGCTTCATGAAATATCTCCAGTTGAGATTTCCGAAGCTGTTGCATGCATTCACTAAGGGAGCCAATCTCCCTCGAAATTTTTTGAATGGATTCATTTATCCTTGTCATCTCCTGGCCCTTCCTCGTGTTATGATATAATCAGCAGCCTGTTGCTCTATTTCATCATTGGAGCATGATCGATTGCGGAGCAACCAGGATTCCAGCTCGGTTCGCTTGAAATAAAGCTTCTTGCCATTGGGTTTATAAAATGGGATGGCGCCTGTACTTGTTAGTTTATACAGGTGAGAGGGTGACAACTCGAGGAACTGACAAGTTTCCTGAAGGTTGAGCACTTCCTTACTGTTAACACTCTGGCTTACGATAAGCTTCTCGAGTGTTTCAAGACGTTTTAATACTTCGTCCATTTTTATCAATTTTTGAAAGTTAAAAATGGACACTTGGCCAAATGTCATCCCTGATTATCAAGGACGAGACAAAGGTCGGCAGGCGTTTTTGGTAGTCTGGAAAATGGAAATTTCAATCTTTGTAATTCATTATATTACAATAGATTGATAAAAAGAGTGGAAATTTGAAATGGTAAAATGACAGAAAAATACCGCAATTTAGCAGTAAGTCATGCTTGACAGCCAATATTGCTTGTCAACGAATGCTGTTATTTCATCAGGTTTATTCCGGTATGACCTGAATTGCTTATCGACATCTGTGTTATACCGGTGATCAAGAAATTTACGGATATCAACTTCCTTAATTTCCTTATTTCCCTTAATATCCTTATTCCCCTTTTTTCCCGGGAACTTGCGTTTATTAAAATACCCCTTATTGATCAGATGGTGGTATATCATCGCAAGGTTATTCTTCATACCGTGCCGATCGGAAAAATTATAATTATCATCGATATAGTCATAACTCCTGAGTGATTCCTCAAAACTGGCAAAACGATCAGAATCTTTAATTATGTCTGGATAGGATAATATTCCTTTTGCCAGTTCCCTTACATCATTCGCAATGGGTTTAAAGTTGGTTGAGGATTGAATATTCAGAAGTGAGTTAGCCGGAGAAACATGTTCAATTTTCGATGATTTTTTAATAAATGACGGATCAGGTGATCCGTGGCTGAAATAGGTCAGGTATATTTCATTTTCTGATAATGGTTCTGTACTCAGGAACTGCGGGTAATTGTCCTGGACTTCTAAAAATAATCTTACCAGTTGATGTTTGAGGTTTAACAATATATATGCCTCGTCGGCTTTGGAGGAATCAATCTTGATGGAACCAGGCGTTGAACTGAGTACATCTTGGTTACAATCCCGCTCTATTATAATTTGGTGTACCTCATTGAGTTTTGCATTGAGTGACCTGGTTAAGGCCATGTGTACCAGGTAAATTTTAGCCTGATCGTTGATGCTGTCGTTTATTTGCTGGTGGATCAGATTTAAAAACCCTATTGCTTCTGATTCTATTAACGTTTGAAAGTACTTCCGTTTATTAGAAAGTGGTTTTGGGAAGGACAACTCATAAATAGGCTGGAATTGGTGAAATGTCTTTTGAAAGTCATTCAAATCCTGTTTGAACTTCGCTTCTGAAATGCCGGACAATTGCCACGGGCGTAAGTCAAGAAACAAAATCCGGTTATAAAGGTCTAACGGTGGAGTCATAGATTCAACTTTATTCGGTTTGCGGCATCTCTCTTCTTCTCATCAATGATCTTTGCATAAATCTGCGTGGTCTTCAGGTCCTTGTGTCCGAGAAGTTTGGAGACGGTATAAATATCGGTACCCAAAGTTAACTGTAAAGTGGCATAGGTATGCCGGGCACAATGAAAACTTATTGACTTGGTTATTCCTGCTCTAAGGACCCATTGCTGCAATTTGATATTATGCCAGGCGCTATATTTTAATCCCATGAAAACTCTGTCGGTAGGGGAGGACCTGGCACCAAGAAACTCCAATGCTTGATAGGAGAATGGGAGTGTCTCAGCCCCTTTGGTTTTCTTCTGCCTGAAACGGATATAGTGACCCATCTCTTTTGAATGCTGAATATCAGACCAGGTTAGTTTTTGCACGTCGGACCAACGGAGACCGGTCATGGCAGAAAACAGAAATGCCTGTTTCAAAATCGGGATATCACATTCGGCTTTTATCAGGGCCTGGAGCTCGTCCAACGTGAGAAATTCACGCTGAGAATCACCCGGCTTAATTCCTTCAATATCCTCTGCGGGATTGCGTGCAATAATTCCTTCTTTATCTGCTTCACGCAAAGCGGCTCTTACCTTATTATAATATGAAGATTGAGAGCTCTGAGCAAGGTTAGTATTTGATGGCGTCTTGGCTTTTTTCTGAAGGAACTCCTTCAGATCTTCGAGCCATTTTTTATCGATCTGGGCAAAGGTGACATCGAACTTGACGAATTTTTTGAGATGTTTCAAGGTGCTATCCCAATTGTCATGATTACCCTTGCTGGGCCGGCGTTTTTCTGTCAGGTTCTCAAAATACCTCAGAAAGCTGCCTTTCATCTTCCCCTGGTCCTGGAACCCATAGATCCCGTTCTGCAGCTCCAGATGTCGTTTGGACCTGATTGATTCGGCCAGGGCGAGGTTCTTCTTGTTCTCGTCCTTTTTCTCTTTTGAAAGTTTGCCCTTTTCAGGATCAGGTACCAGGTAAATCTGCAAGTACTCATACTGGCGCTTACCCTGGTGATAATAGTCCAGGTACAGACTGATTTTATCACCTTTCTTACGTTGGCGGAGTGTGACGGTCATACATATTATATAAAGAGGTTATCGATTTCTGTTCTTTTAATGATGGTACGCCGGCCGAGTTTCCCAGCTCTCAACCGGCCATTGTCGATCAGCCGGTATATGGTCCACCTGCTGGCGCCGACGAGCTGGCAGGTTTCTTCGATGCTCAGGAAGTCTTTTTGTTTTACGATGGGGTTAAAGGGATTTGCCTGCCGGTCCCGGTCGATGGCGTTTAGTATCTTGCCCTGGCGCTTGCGCTTCTTGTAGCTTATCTTGGCGCAATTATCACTGCAGAACTGGGTAACAGTGGTTCTGGCGGTGAATTTGATCCCGCAGTTCATACAGACTTTCTCGATCCGGATGTTGCTGCTCATTTTGTTGTTGTAAGTTGCTACATGTTGCAGGTTGTTGCTGTATGTAGCATGATCTCGCTTTTGTGTTGCCAGGCAACAAGGGCAACAATGTTGGGCAACGATATGGCAACAAATATACGAAAAAAAGAAGGGTTTGGCAACAAATAAAAGAAAATAAATTCACATATTATTAACAAAAACAGGCAGTTAGAAAATAAAGGAAGAATAATTACTTTCCGATGCAAAACCTGGAAAAAATATTACCCAGGATATCATCCGTAGTGATCTCACCGCTAATCTCACCAAGGTAATACAGGGCATTG
>Ga0194053_10000242_pt1 | contig 41687 bp, 44 predicted proteins | sample SepL228m_MetaG_FD_161684 | JGI IMG/M metagenome (GOLD analysis project Ga0194053, IMG submission 161684) | Anoxic zone freshwater microbial communities from boreal shield lake in IISD Experimental Lakes Area, Ontario, Canada - Sep2016-L227-8m | ecosystem: Environmental > Aquatic > Freshwater >... | reverse complement strand
ATCCTCGGCGCCTGTGTCTTCGATCTGCTGGACGGCCGGCTGGCGAGGTTGGGCGGGCACGAGAGCGCGTTCGGGAGGGAGTTCGACTCGCTGGCCGACATCGTCTCGTTCGGGGTCGCACCGGCGCTGCTCGTTTACCAGATCGTGCTCCGCGACTTTCTGCGCACCGGATGGCTGATCGCGTTTTTTTATCTGCTGTGCGGCGGGCTCCGGCTCGCGCGGTTCAACTGCACATCGCAAATCGCCGGGGAAAAGCCCGACAAGGATTTTCAGGGGTTTCCGATTCCTGCGGCGGCCGGGCTCATCGCTTCGCTCACGCTGCTCATGCTTTGGATCCAGGCCGACGACAAGGAAATCGGGCCTTGGAAGTTCGCGTTGCCCGTCCTGCTCCTTTTCCTTTCGTTCATGATGTTCAGCAAGGTGAAATACCCGAGCTTCAAAGGCCTGAACTGGAGGACCCAGCGATCCATCCCGGCATTTCTGGGGCTGATCGTCCTCCTGTCCTTCACCGCCATGAACCCTTGGTGGATGCCGGCGGTGCTCTTCGTGTCCTTCCTGATCTACGGGTTTGTCCGCCCCTTTATTTCAAAAGCCATCCGGCACGAAATCGAAGAGGAGGAACCGGAAGAGTGAGCGGGGTCAGGGCAGCCCGGCGGCCTTCCAATCGACGCCCCGCATGTCGCCGGTGTCGAGGAACCGCTGGTGCATCGCGTAGGCGGCGCTGAGAGTGGTCGGCGTCTGGCCTTTGGTCACGCTGTCGAAATAGCCGTGAAGCTCGCGGCGGAAGTCGGGGTGGGCGCAGTTGGCCACGATCAGGCGTGCGCGCTCGTGAGGGGTTTTGCAGCGGAGGTCGGCGACCCCGTTCTCGGTGACCACGACCTGCACGGAATGCTCGCTGTGGTCCATGTGGCTCACGAGCGGAACAATCGGGCTGATCTTGCCGCCCTTCGCGAGCGAGGGACACGTGAAGATCGAAATGTAGCCGTTCCGGGTGAAGTCGCCCGAGCCCCCGATGCCGTTCATCATGTTCGATCCCATGACATGCGTGGAATTCACGTTGCCGAAAAGATCGACCTCGATCGCGGTGTTGATCGTGATGATGCCAAGGCGGCGGACCATTTCCGGGTTGTTCGTGATCTCCTGCGGGCGCAGGCAGATGTGCTTTTTGTAGAACTCCAGATCCGCGTAAATCTCCTTGAGGAGGTCGGGGCTCACGGTCAGCGAGGTCCCCGTGACGAATTTGCATTTCCCTTTTTTGATGAGAGAAATCACCGAGTCCTGGATCACCTCGGAGAACATCTCGAACGGCGGGATGTCGGAATTTTCGCCGAGCGCGGCGAGCACGGCATTCGCGATGTTGCCCACGCCGGATTGGAGCGGCAGAAATTCCTTGGGGATTCTTCCCGCACGGATCTCGGCGGCAAGAAACTCGGCGACATTCTGGCCGATTTTATCGGTAGTTTCATCGGAAGGATCGAAGGGTTTCACCTCGTCCGGGAGGTCGGTTTCGACGATCCCCGCGATCTTGGCAGGATCGACCTTGATGAAAGGCGTTCCGATCCGCGTGGAGCAGTCCGAGAGAGGGATGGGCTTGCGGTGCGGAGGATCAAGGGGTTCGTAGATATCGTGCAGCCCGCGAAGCGCGGCGGGGTGGTTGCGGTTGAGTTCCACTAGAATTTTGTCGGCCACCCCGCAGAATGTCGGTGCGGCACCGACCGACGTGGTCGGAACAATCTCGCCGTCCTCGGTCACGTCGCAGGCCTCGACAACCGCCCAGTTGAATTTTCCCAGAAACCCGTAGCGGACCTGCTGCGGAAGCGTGGAGAGATGCATGTCGAAAAAGCGTGTGCGCCCGCTGTTGATGGCCGCGCGGAGGTGTTTGTTCGACTGGTAGGGCGTGCGCCAGGCGATCGCCTCGGCAAGGGCGAGTTCTCCGTCGAGGGACTGGCCGGTCGAGGCCCCGGTGACAACGCCGATCTGGAGTGGACGGCCGGCCTCGTGCTCGGCCTTCGCGCGCTTGGCAAGGGCCGTGGGGATCGCCTTCGCCGCCCCCGCAGGCGTGAACCCGCTGAAACCGATTGTGTCGTTGTCGTTGATGAGTGCTGCCGCTTCCTCCGCGGTCATGAATTTGTCCCTGAGTGCCATGAATAGTTTGTCTTGGTTTGTGGTTTTTTGGTGGTGGTAAAGCCGATCAGAATAGCTCGGATAGTTTCACAATACTTTGATGTCCGACAAGAAATTCGAAGTCCGTTTCATCGAGGAGCTTGAGGTTCCCCCGGGGGTCAAGGCCGATGAACCGCCCGGAAACTGATTTTTCGTCCGCGAGAGATATTTCCACCGGAACCGGCTGGCTCCAGCGGAGGTTGAGCTCGTCGATGGCGGCCGCCATGCCGCCCACTTCCATCGCCTGATGCGCATCAGCGAGCGCGTCCAGTGTGCGGACAGCCATTTCCTCCACGGAGGGGGCGGATGGCGTGACGCGCGCGATGCTCGTTGAAATGGCTTCCAGAGCGGGATCGAGTTTCCAGGGCGCATTCGAAATATTCAGGCCGAAACCGACGATGAGGACCTCTTTGGCGGATTGCTCGATCAGCAACCCGCCGAGTTTTTTCGGGCCGGACATGATGTCGTTCGGCCAGCGAAGCCGCGCCGACGGAATGTTCAGGTCTTCGAGCATCCGCACGAGATGAACTCCAACCATGAGCGAAAAGCCGGCCCACTTCGCCACGCCGCCATCCGCCGGAAGGACCGCGGAAATCCAGAGGCCGCCGCAGTCGGAAACAAAAACCCTTCCAAACCTCCCGCGGCCGCCAGTTTGCGTGTCGGCCCGCACGGCGCTCCATGCGGGAAGGTCGCGAGCGAGATCGTTGGTCGAAGCGGCCGACTCGCACTCGAAGAGTTTCCACGCGGCCTTTCCGACCCCGCTGGTCACCGGCATGTTCTCTTTGTTCATCGGCACTGAATGCAGCAGCAGCGCAGCGCGGAGGACAAGGAGAAAAGCGGGCTGCGACGAAATGAGCCTCTCGCACGAAGCGGACCACGGCTCCTGGCCCCGCAGAAAATGGCTGAAACGATCATTTGTTAGAGATCGCCGAGCCCGCCGATTTCTCTCGCCGCCCGGCGATTTGCCGCCCCCATCGCGGGTGAGGATCGCCGGCTTTCCGCGATCCACGATTTTCTCTTGATGCCATCAGGGTATCTGCCGCGTCATGCGACAATTAACACTGCAACGATATGTCGTGGTATCCATGGTTTGGAGGTGAATTCACTTCATGACACTCGTGAACAATTATTTATTGAGGTGACGAATTGGCTGCAAGGAAAACGCAAAACTGGCCAATCGGTAAACAGCGCATGGCACTGGCGCTTTTCGGTCTTGTGGGCATGGTAGCCCTGCGCCGCCGACCAGCCCCCCATTGAGGCATCGGGGCTTCTTCGGGAAGCACGGTGTCTTGGAGGCGAGTGGACTTCCGGGTTCTGCCACCGTAGTTTTCTCAATCTCTTCCATGACTGACCAGCCAAACACACCTCCCCGCGCATCCGCCGAAGAAACCCGGATCCTCCGCGATCTCGCGTGCCGCAAAGCGGAGATTCTCGCCCGCCCTGCTGTCTCCGAGCGCATCCGGCTTTGGAAAAAGCACAACGCGCTCGCGCAGGAACGCCCAATGCTCCTGGTTTTTCCTGAGGGCGGGTGGGAGGATCTCATTTCTGCGGACGACAGCCTTCGCTGCCGCTGCTCCGACCCGCTGCTGCGCGGGATCGAGCAGGAGATCCGCAAGGAACTTTATGCGTTCGAGCACTTCGACACCGACAATGTCCCGTCGCCGGCGATCTGTGTGCCGAAGTCGATCAGCAACAGCGGGTGGGGGGTGGAAGCGCGATGGGAGATGAGCGGAGAGGAGCGGGGCGCAAGACGCTTCGATCCGGTGATCGCCGGGGAATCGGACCTGGATAAAATGCATTTCCCCGAGGTCGCGCACGACGAGGAAGATTCGCGGCAGCGGTTTGACGCCGTGCGGGAAATCTTTGACGGCATCCTGCCGGTTGAACTCGCCGGCATCAGGCACGTCAGCTTCCACCTGTTCAGCCAGTGGACGGCCCTTCGCGGGCTCGAGGAGGTTCTCATGGACATGATCGCCGAGCCGGAGTTCGCCCACCGCGCGATCGCATTTCTCGCTGAAGGCAACCGGCGTCTTGTCGAGCAATACGAGCGGATGGGGCTCCTCGATTTCAACCACGACAACACCTACAACTCGACCGGCGGCAACGGCTGGCTGGAATCCTGCCCCGGACCGGCCCCAGCGCCCGGACAGCCCGCGACGCGAGCGCAGATGTGGGCGTCCGCCGAAGCGCAGGAGCTGACCGTCGTCTCTCCCGCGATGCATGAAGAGTTCGCACTCCGTTACGAAAAGGCGCTTCTCGAACCGTTCGCGCTGACCGGCTACGGCTGCTGCGAAGACATCACCGGCAAGTGCGGACTGGTGCTGGATACTCCGCATATCCGGCGGATTTCGATTTCTCCGTTCACCAATGTCGCGATCTCCGCTCCGCAGATCGGGAATCGCGCGATCTATTCCTGGAAGCCCAGGCCGACCGACCTGATCGGCTCGTTCAACCCCGGACGCATCCGTTCCTACGTGCGTGAAAATCTCGCGATCTGCCGCCAGGCCGGATGCCAGGTCGAGGTCATCCTCAAAGACACCCACACCTGCGAAGGCCATCCCGAGCGCTTCGACGCATGGAGCCGGATCGCCCACGAGGAAATCGACAGCCTCTGAGCACCGGTCAAATCACCCCGAGCCCTTTGAGGAGCGAGAGCATGATGGCCGCGGCCATGACCGAGCCGATCTGGCCGCCTGTGTTGGCGGCCATCGCGTGCATGAGGAGGTAGTTGCGTTTGTTCCAGCGCTGCCCCTCGTTCTGGACGAGGCGGGCGGCCATGGGATACGCGGAGATACCGGCTGCCCCGACAAGCGGGTTCACTTTGCCGCCGGAGAGGAGATACCAGAGCTTGCCGAGGAGGATGCCGCCGACGGTGTCGATGGTGATTGCCGCCAAGCCGAGGCCGAAGACCATGAGGGTTTCGCGCGTAAGGAACTGGTTGCCGGCCATCGTCCCTCCGATCGCCAGACCGAGAAACAGCGTCGCGATGTTGGCGATCTCGTTCTCCGCCGCATTTGCCAGGCGCGGCACCACGCCGCTGACCTTCATGAAATTTCCGAGCATGATCATGCCCATCAATGGGAGCCCCTGCGGCGCGATGATCCCGGTGATCGCCGTGACGATGACGGGAAATGCGATCAGCGCGGCCTTCGAGACTTTGCCTTTGGGGCTCGGCATCTGCACCTCGCGTTCCTTGCGCGTCGTGAGGAGGCGCATGATCGGCGGCTGGATCACCGGGACGAGAGCCATGTAGGAATACGCTGCGACGGCGAGCGCCCCGACCATCGCGGTCGGAATTTTGTTCATCCCGGCGAACATGTTGGAAACGAAAATCACGGTCGGCCCGTCGCAGGCCCCGATGGCCGCGACCGAGACCGCTTCCTCCTTCGAAAAACCGAGCCCGAGCGCGAGCAGGAGGGTGATGAAGATCCCGAGCTGGCCCGCGGCACCGAAGAGGAGCAGGCGGGGGTTGGCGAGCAGCGGGGTGAAATCCGTCATCGAGCCGATGCCGACAAAGATCAGGAGCGGGAAGAGCTCGTTGCCGATGCCGAAATCGTAGAGGGTCTTGAGGACGCCGCCCGGTGCCATCACCTCGCTCAACGGCAGGTTCACCAGAAGGCATCCGAATGCGATCGGGAGCAGCAACAGCGGCTCGACCCGCTTCGCGATGGCCAGCCAGAACATCGCGCAGGCGACCGCGATCATGATCACGTTCGGGCCACCGTGCGCGAAAAGAAACCGCACGCCTTCGAGCAGCGCCCCCAGCGCGCTCAGGATCGCCCCGCTCATCCTTTGTCCTCCTTCTCATTCGGGCGGACGGGAAAGAGCGTCACGAGGGCGCGGATGACGAGCGTGAGGAGAAACAATGTCGCCAGCGTGCCGCCCATTCCGACTACAAGCATGGTGATTCCAAAAGTGAGATTGTTCATGGGTTCCGGGAGTTGGCTTTCGTATCGGAAAAGGTGCGCTCGTGCCAGACGGAAAGCACTATCGATACGACCAGGACGACGGCGATCACCAGCAGCGGAACAAAGAGGTGGTCCTGGAACCAGTCGCCAACCGGGCCGTAAAGGTCCGCGATCATTTTTGCACCGATAAAAAAGAGGATCACGCTCACGCCGTGCTGCAGGAACTTGAACATGCCCATCACTCCCCGGATCGCAAAGAACAGCGAGCCCAGGCCCAGCACCGCGAAGACGCTCGAAGTGATCACGACAAACGGATCCGTGCTGATGCCGATGATCGCTGGAATCGAGTCGAGCGCGAAGACCACGTTCGTGCTTCCGATGACAAGGAAGACCAGGAAGAGCGGGGTGATGCAAAGCCGGCCTTCGTGCCGGACGGCAAGGCGCGTCGTGAGCGGATCGCCGGCATAGAGCGGAAATATCCGGGCGGCGCCGCGGGAGAAGAGGTTGTTCGCTGGGTCGATATGTTCGTCCTCGCCGGACGTGAGCATTTTCCATGCGGTCCAGATGAGGAGCGCGCCGAAGCAAGCAATCAGCCAGTGGAAACGCGCCACCAGCGCGACACCGAACAGGATGAAAAAAATCCGCAGGATGATCGAGAGAAAAATTCCCAGCTTGATGAGCTTCGGCTGGGCGAAATCCTTCACGCCCATCAGGGAAAAGATCAGGATGAAGACGAAGAGGTTGTCCACCGAGAGCGAATACTCCATGAGATACCCGGTGACAAAGAGCAGAGCGACCTCCGGACCTTTCGGATGCAAGAAGTAAACGAGCGCGCCGAAGCCAAGCGCCACCGCGATCCAGAGGCCCGTCCAGCGCAAGGCGGAATCCACGCCGACCGCCGAATGGCGGCGCGTGATGACGAACAGATCCAGCGCGCAAACAACCAGCACCGCCACGGCAAAAATCACCCACAGCAATGTGACAGGATCCATCGCACTGAGCATCTCAGGCGCCTCGTGCGGCGGTCAACTGCCGTTTGGAGGTCTCCGATCCGCGCGCCAGCTCGCCCTCTCCGGGTTCAATTCCGCACGGGCTCCGGCAGGCCCGAGACCCGTTCGCCCGGCCAGATGTTCTTTTTTCCAAACCAGCCTTGCTGCATTTCCAAGGCATACGCGATGCGCGAAAATGTGCTCTTCACGATTTTTTCGCTTTTCGGCTCCATGTCGTGGATCTCCATGATCGTTCCGTTTTCGTCCATGAACGCGACCGAGAGCGGGATGAGAGTGTTCTTCATCCAAAAGGTGGCGGGTCCGACGGAAGGCATGACGAAAAGCATGCCGGCATCTGGCGCAAGGGATTCCCGGAACATCAGGCCCGCGGATCGCTCTGCGTCGTCATCCGCCACCTCAGCCCGGATGCTCGTCGAACCGATGCGCAGCGTGGTAGCGGAGAGTTCCGGTTGGGCGGAGTCGGCGGAAAACAGAACCGGCGCGGAACAAATGAACGCGGCGACGAGAATGCGGATGTTCATGATGGAAGAATTATTGCCGAATCTGTTGACAGTCGCGACCTGTATTTTGCACGCTCATTTTTCTCCATGCACCGGTTTTTTCTCCACGTCAAATGTTTTCAAGAAATTGTGCCGGTGTGGTTTCCGCAGATGCGTTTTTCGGGCCAGTGAGGATTTGCGCTGCGCTTCATGGCAAATTTTTTCCCCAGATGGACAAACCGGATCGCCCTGAAGACCGTGATCTGCCTCGGAGCGTTGGCCGTGGCGCTTGTGGGCGCTGTGACGTATTATTTCACGCCGAAGTATACCAGGGTCGGTTACATGCCGGTGCAGCCGGCCCCGTTTTCCCATGCGGTTCATGTCGAGCAGTTGGGCATGGACTGCCGGTATTGCCATAGCTTCGTCGAGGTGGCCGCGCATTCGAACATTCCCACGACGCAGACATGCATGGCCTGCCACACGCAGATCCGCGCGACGAGCCCGAAGCTTGAGGCCATACGCGAAAGCTGGAAGACCGGGCAACCCGTGAACTGGGTCCGCGTCCAGCAGGTGCCGGACTACGCCTATTTCAACCATGCCGCGCATGTGAACCGCGGGGTGGGTTGCTTCAGTTGTCACGGAGCGGTGAATGAAATGGAGGCGGTGTGGCAGGACCAGTCGCAGAGCATGGCGTGGTGCCTGGCGTGTCACCGCGCACCCGAACTTTTCCTCCGCCCCCCCACGCAGGTTTTTAGCATGAACTGGAAACCGGGCGCCGCCGGGAGCCAGCGCGAGGCGGGCGAAAAATTCCAATCGGCCTTGGCAGTGAACCCGCCGGTTACCTGCGGAGCTTGTCACCGATGAAAAGACACCATTCGCCCCGTGAGTCGAAACCGGGCCTCTGGCGCAGTCTGAGCGAGCGCGGGAACGACCCGGATTTCGCGCAGCACCGCGAAGCGGAGTTTCCAAGAGGGGCTGATATTTACGAAGAAAGCGGGCTTTTGAAGCGGGATTTTCTCAAGCTCATGGGTGCATCGATCGCGCTGGCTGGCGTCGGGCTGACCGGATGCCGTCGGCCGGAGGCTCACCTTGTGCCCTTCACAAAAGGCGTCGAATGGACGATCCCGGGGAAGTTTTTGTATTACGCGACGTCGATGCCGACGCGCACGGGCGCAGTCCCCCTGATCGCGAGCACGACTGACGGGCGTCCCACAAAGCTCGAGGGCAACCCTCTGCATCCGTTCAGTAACGGGGCTACGGATTCCTTTGCCCAGGCCGAAATTCTCGATCTCTACGACCCGCAGCGATCAAAAAACTTCACCGACAAAGGCGCGCTCGTTGATGCCGCGGCATTTGACGCATTCCTGGAATCCGTGAGTCGGAGCGGTGGAAAAGGCGTGGCCTTTCTTGTCGAAAAGAAAAATTCCCCGACGCGCGACCGCCTGCGCGCGGAGCTGGAACAAAATTTTCCAGGACTTCTTTGGGCGGAATACGAACCCCTCGGCGACAGCGAGGCGGAGACGGCAGCGCGCGCCGCATTCGGCGCGGGGACGCGGCTGCTGCCGAAGTTTGAGCGGGCGGATGTCATACTTGCGCTCGACAGCGACTTTTTAAATCCGATCGAGACCGGCATCGGCTACGCGGCGGGTTTCGCCGCCCGCCGCAACCCCGACCAGATGGGGGCTCCGATGAACCGGCTCTACGTGGTCGAAAACCACTTCACGATCACCGGCGGAATGGCGGACCACCGCCTCCGCTGCAAAGCCTCAGATGCGGGCGGATTCACCCGCCGGCTCGCCGAGAGGATCGCCAGGAAAACGAGCGATCCCTTGCTGGCATCCGTTCTCGGTGCCTTCCCGGAAGCGGATGCTCGATTGCACGAGGATTGGATCAACGGGTGCGCAGACGATCTTCTAGCCAATCCCGGACGGTCTCTCGTTTTGACCGGTCCGCAGACTCCCGTCGCGGTCCAGGTTCTTGTCCACGCGATCAACTGCACGCTGGGCAATCTGGGCTCGACGCTTTTGGGAGTCGCCAATTCCTTGCCCGCGACAGCAACAATCACAGAGCTCGCGAAGGCGATGACCGCCGGCACAGTGAAAGCGCTTTTCATCTTCGGCGGAAACCCGGCCTACAATGCTCCGGCGGAGTTGAATTTTGCTTCCCTGCTCTCGAAGGTCCCCGATGTCGTGAGGCTTGGCCTGTTCGAGGACGAAACCTCCCAATTGTCCCGGTGGCATGTTCCCGCCGCGCACTTTTTGGAGACTTGGGGGGATGTCCGCACTTTCGACGGCACCTACACTTCGATCCAGCCAATGATTCTTCCGCTCTGGGGCGGCATATCCGAGCTGGATATTCTTTCCAAACTTCTCGGAAACCCGTCCGTGGATGGCCCCGAACTGGTCCGGACCACCTTTGAATCGCTCGCCCCCGATGACGCTGTCACCGAGGTCGGGGGGATGGATTTGCTTTGGAATAATTTCCTCCGTGTCGGATTTCTTCCCGGGACCGGATTTGCCGGAGCGGCTCTCGGTTTCTCGGTCGCCGCCGCGTCGAAGATCGCCGCGCAAGCAAGGCCTGCGAAGGGCGGGCTCGAGCTCGTCTTCCTGCAAAGTTCCAGCGTGGACGACGGGCGCTACACCAACAACTCCTGGCTCCTCGAGACTCCGGATTTTGTCACCAAGCTCACCTGGGACAACGCGGTTCTGGTCAGCCCGGCGACGGCAAAAAAGCTGGGGATCAAAGCGAATAATTTCGGGGTTCTCGAGGAGGTCGCGGAGAAGCTGGGGAACGAGATCGACTGCGATTTGGTCGCCGACATCGTGGAGATCAGCGACGGAACGCGCGCGATCGAGGCCGCCGCGATCGTCGCTCCCGGGCATGCCGACGAATCGCTTTCCATCGCGCTCGGATACGGGAGGAAGGGAGTCTCCGCATTGATGGAGAATGTCGGGTTCGATGCCTATCCGCTCCGCACGGCCTCGTCTCCTCGGCTTTCCACAGGGGTGACAGTCCGGGTCACCGGCAAGACCTACGCGATGGCGCGGACCCAGGAACACGGCAAAATGGAAGGCCGGGATCTTGTTCGCGAGGGCACTCTCGACCGCTACCTGCACGAGCCCGCATTTGCCCGGACGATGGGAATGGATTCGCGCATCCCTCCGAACATCTCGCTCTATACGCATCCGGCGCTGACATCGAAAGAGCAGTGGGGGATGACGGTGGATCTCAACACCTGCACCGGATGCAACGCTTGCGTTGTCGCCTGCCAGGCGGAAAACAACGTGCCGGTCGTCGGCAAAGATCAGGTGCGCAAAAACCGCGAGATGGCTTGGATCCGCATCGACCGATATTTTGCGGGCGAGCCCGACGAACCGGAGATGCTGGCCCAGGCGGTCATGTGCCAGCATTGCGAGAACGCTCCCTGCGAGACCGTCTGCCCGGCCAACGCCACCGTGCACAGCGAGGACGGGCTGAACCTCATGGCTTACAACCGCTGCATCGGCACACGGTATTGCGCGAACAACTGCCCGTGGAAAGTCCGCCGCTTCAACTTTTTTGACTATAACCAGCGCCCGCTCGACAAACTCTACCTCGGGCCGCTCGCGAAGAAGGGCATGGCCGAAAGCCTCAAACTCGCGAAGAACCCGAACGTGACCGTCCGCATGCGCGGCGTGATGGAAAAATGCACGTTTTGCATCCAGCGCATCGAGGAAGCGAAGATCTCGCGCCTCGTCGAGGCTGGGCCGACACCCAAGACCCAAACTCCGATCAGCGCTTTCAAAGTCGCCTGCCAGCAAGCGTGCCCGAACGACTCGCTCGTTTTTGGCGACATAGCCGATCCGAAGAGCCGCGTTGCCCTCCTGCGCGCCAGCGAACGGGGATACACGATGTTCAATTACCTCAACGCCGCGCCACGCGTGACCTACCTCACCCGAATCAAAAATCCGAACCCGCTCATGCCGGGCGCCGACAAGGTCGGCATGGCTAACGACCCCTCAGCTCCCAACCCTCCGGAGGCCCGACAATGACCGAAGAAAGCCTCATCCGCCCTCCGCTGGTGCTCAACCAGCGCACAATGGGCTGGATCAGCAGCTACATCAGCTCGATCGTCGAGGAGAGGACGCCGACGTGGTGGTGGGTCGCGATGGGGGTCACGGTTCCAATGACGCTCATGTGCCTCGCGTGCCTCGCGTATCTTGTCGCGACCGGCGTCGGAGTCTGGGGAAACAACCATCCGGTCGGCTGGGCGTGGGATATCACGAATTTCGTGTTTTGGATCGGCATCGGACATGCAGGCACGCTGATCTCGGCAATCCTTTTTCTGACCCGGCAGAAATGGCGCACATCTGTCAACCGTGCTGCGGAGGCGATGACGTTGTTCGCGGTCGTCTGCGCGGCGATTTATCCGGTGTTTCACATCGGGCGCGTGTGGATGGTCTGGTTTCTCGCGCCGGTGCCGAACTCGAACGCGATCTGGCAGAACTTCCGCAGCCCGCTGATGTGGGACGTGTTCGCGGTGTCCTCTTATTTCACCGTCTCCGTGCTCTTCTGGTATACTGGGCTGATCCCCGACCTCGCGACGATCCGCGACCGCTGCACGTCGAAGATCAAGAAATGCATCTACGGGGTGATGGCGCTCGGTTGGCGTGGAGGCAACCGCCAGTGGCGGCACTACGAGGCGGCCTACCTGATCCTCGCCGGACTCTCGACCCCGCTCGTGCTCTCGGTCCACTCGGTCGTGTCGTTCGACTTTGCGACATCTGTGATCCCCGGCTGGCACACGACGATCTTCCCGCCCTACTTCGTCGCTGGCGCGATCTTCGGCGGATTCGCGATGGTGCTCACGCTCATGATTCCCGCCTGCGCGCTTTACAAGCCGCTGCGCGATCTGGTGACGACCGGCCACGTGGACAAGATGTGCAAGATCATTCTGCTGACCGGCTCGATCGTCGGCTACGCCTACGTGATGGAGGTTTTCACCGCATGGTATAGCGGCAACCCCTACGAGCGCGCAGCGTTCTGGTATCGGGCGTTCGGCCCCTACTGGTGGGCGTATGCGCTGATGATCTTCTGCAATGTCCTGGTTCCCCAGTTGTTCTGGTTCAAGTTTTTCCGGACGCACCTTCTGTGGGTGTGGATAATCGTGCAATTTCCGAACGTGGGCATGTGGTTCGAGCGTTTCGTGATCATTGCGGCTACGCTGACCCACGACTTCATGCCTTCCGCGTGGGGGATGTTCCATCCGACGTGGGTGGACGTCTGCACGTTCGCCGGGACGCTCGGGCTGTTCACGATGCTGTTCCTGATTTTCATCCGGTTCCTGCCGATGATCTGCATGTTTGAAGTCAAAGCGATCCTGCCCGAGGCGGACCCGCATCACGGGGAGGCGCGATGAAGACGGCCGGCAACACAGATGCCCCGGTTTACGGCGTCGCCGCGGAATTCTCGTGCGCGCGCGACCTTTTCCATGCGGCCGAAAAAATCCGCGATGCGGGTTATCGGCGATGGGATGTTTTTTCGCCGTTCCCGATCCACGGCATGGACGCGGCGATGGGGATGAAACGCTCGCTGCTGGGCCAAATCGTTTTTCTGGGCGGGCTCGCCGGGTTCCTGCTCGCCGTGGGGCTCCAATTCGGGCCGACGTCGTTTCTCTATCCGCTCATTGTGGGCGGCAAGCCGAACGGCCTGTTCACCGTGCCCGCGTTTTTTCCGATTATGTTCGAGCTGACGATCCTGGTCTCGGCGTTCACGGCGGTGATTGGGATGCTGGCCATGAACGGTCTTCCCCGGCTCAACCACGCGCTCTTCAACTGGGACCGGTTCAAAAAGGTCACCGAGGACAAATTCTTTGTCGCCATCGAATCCGGAGACCCGAAGTATTCCGAGCGATCCGTCTACGACCTTCTCGAAGCCCTCGGAGGCACGAACATCACCACCATCCATGGAGACTAGATGAAATACTTCTTCATCCTTTTCGGCCTACTCGTGATCCTAGTGGTTTCGATTGCGGGATTTCGCGGACAAAAATCCGTGCGGCCCCCGATCGAGATATTTTCAGACATGCGCCACCAGCCGAAGGTGAAAGCCCAGGCACCCAGCGCGTTTTTCGCCGACGGACGCGGCGACCGGAGGCCGGTGGACGGGACCGTTCCGATCGGATACGCGATCCCGCTGCATAAGCCGGCGGACGGTTCGGTCGGCGAAGCCAGCGGCCCCTACAAGCAGATCTATTTTTCCTCCGGGCCGGTATATATCGACACGGGAAAAATCGACGGCCAGTGGGGGACGGGCATGCCTTTCGAGATCACGCCCGCGTTGATGGAGCGGGGCCGCGAACGTTTCACCATCAACTGCTCGCCCTGCCACGGCGAAACCGCGGCCGGCAACGGGATCTCGTCGAAGTTTGGCCTCGTCGCCATCGCCAACTTTCACCTCGAACGGATCCGGAAAATGGCGGACGGCGAAATCTTCAACACCCTTACCAACGGCAAGAACACGATGATGGGATACGGAGACCGGATCCAGGTCCAGGACCGCTGGGCGATCATCGCCTACATCCGGGCGCTCCAGAAATCCCAGGGTGGGGCGACCATCAACGATGTGCCGGAAAACGAACGGGCCGCGCTGGAGGCGCAGAAATAGACCATGGACGCGCACTCGCCAGAACCTCCTCGGATGTTTAACTACAAGCATGTGGGAGGCCGGTTCCTCGGTTTTGTTGCCGCTGCCCTGGTCTCGTATGCCGCTATTTTTGCGGGAGCGATTTTCGACCCGAAGCAGTTCGCGTTTTCCTATCTCTTCGCATTCACCTTTTTCTTCACGATCTGCCTGGGCGCGCTCTTCTGGATCCTCGTCCATCACGCCGTCGATGCGGAGTGGAGCGTGGTCGTCCGCCGCCAATTGGAAAACCTCGCCAGCCTGCTCCCGGTGATGGCGGCGCTCTTTCTCCCGCTCGTCCTCGTGCGCACAGAGCTTTGGGATTGGATGCTTCCGGAACATGCGCGCGACCCGCTGCTTCTCGACAAATGGCCCTACCTCACGACTTGGTTCTTCTGGGGCCGCGCCGCATTCTACTTTGCCTTTTTTTCGGTGGCCGCGGTCTGGCTGCGGGCGAGCTCTGTCCTGCAGGACAAAAGCGGCTCGCCGCGTTACACGGTCATGAACCGCCGGATCACGTTTGTTAGCATCCCGCTTTTCGCGTTGTGCCTGACGTTCTGCTCCATCGATTGGCTGATGGGTCTCGACTACCGCTGGTTCTCGACAATGTGGGGAGTGTATATTTTCGCGGGAGCCGCGCTCAGCTCCCTGTGCGTGCTGGTCCTGCTGATCACAGCCCTGCGCGGGGCCGGATATTATCAGGGCCTCATCACGCCCGAGCACTACCACATCTTGGGCAAGTTCATGCTCGCGTTCACGATTTTCTGGGCCTATATCGGGTTCAGCCAATACATGCTGATCTGGTATGGGAACATCCCCGAGGAAACGATTTATTTCCTGCGCCGGAACACCGCGGGCTGGCAAATCCTCAGCACGGTTCTTGTGGCCGGGCACTTCTTCGTTCCGTTCCTGCTGCTGCTTCCGAATCCGGGAAAAAGAAATCCGGCGTTCCTTTCCGCGGTGGCGGTCTGGATTTTGTTGATGCACCTGCTGGACATCTACGTGATCGTACTGCCCGCGCTGCACCAGGCCGGAATCGTCGTGAGCTGGATGGACTTCGCCTGCCTCTCCGCTATCGGATGCACACTTGCGGCGGTGTTCCTCAAGCGCCTTGGTGACGCCCCGCTCTGGCCGCTCAGCGATCCCCGCTTACCCCAATCCATCGCCCTCAAAAACTGATGCCGCCCGCCTTTTCCAACACCACCGCACAGGCCGGAAAGCCACCCGGATTTCGATCGTTTTTCGTGTGGGCCATGGTGCTCCTCCTGCTATTTGGCGGGGCGACCCTCTGGCTCACCCACTGGCAGGGGGGAGACGCCGATCCCCAAGAAGCCCAGCGAGCCGAACTCCGAATCAAGACTCTGGCAGAATTGCGCGCCCACAATGCGAAGAATCTGGAATCCTACGCATGGGTCGATCGCGCAAAAGGCAGCGTGCAGATACCGATTGCCGAAGCCATGAAACTCGTCCTCGCCGATATCAACAAAAGCCAACCGCGGGCCGCCTACCCGGTCGCCACTCCGCTGCCGGTCGCATCAGCAACTGCGCTCCCGGCTCCTTCACCGTCGGCGTCCCCCGCTCCCTTCACACCATGATCGCCGGATTGCTTCCCATCGGCCTGTTATGAACTTGTTGTGAAATACAGCTGAACCGTGTCGCTGTATCCGGACATCACGCTTCGGATCGCACCCAAAAGTGCATGACACGCTCCAAACGCTTCGATACACAAACGCGTGATCCATGCGCACGCTGCACCTGCTCCCCACGTTTCATCATGACATCGCCTACCTGCGGCGTTGCGACGATTACCTTCCCGCTTGTGAGAAGATCGTCGACGAGGCCCTACGGATTCTCGCCCTGGAGCCGCACTTCACCTTCATGGTCGAGCAGGCGTTCCTGCTCGACTGGTATTGGGAGAAGCGTTCCGATCAGCGCGAAGTTTTAAAACGATTTTACAACGAGGGACGGCTGACCATCGCGCCCGGCATGTGGGTGGCACCCGATCTCAATCTGCCTGACGGAGAATCATTCCTGCAGCAGGTCCGCATCGGCAAAGAATGGATCGCCAAAAAATTGGGGGGAGAACCGCGCGTCTGCTGGATCGCCGACTGCTGGGGGCATCCTCCGCAGATGCCGCAGCTTGCTTCTCTTGCCGGTTACTTCAGCTATATTTTCTGGCGCTGCATGCGTCCGGAGGTGCAACTGGCCGATTTTGTCTGGCGCGGCCTCGATGGTTCCGCCGTCCCCGCCCGATGGATGGCTCTCGGCTATGCCAACATTCGTTTCCCCACCGAGACGGAGGCGGTGAACGCAGCCGAACTGCGTTTTAACAACAGCAGCGCCGATAGCATTAATAGGCTCGTCGGTGAACTCGACCGCTACAGCGCCGTCGGTTCCTCCGCCAACCAACTCGTGTGCAACGGAGGCGACATGGCGTTTCCACAGGCCTCCGGTCCGGGCATCGTCGCCCAGTTGCGGCGAGCCGGATTCCCCGCCGAACTGCGTTTCAGTTCGCTCGAGTCGTTCTTCGAATCGCGGGCGGCCGCAGCACTTCCCGAAGTGGAGGGCGAATTTAACAGCGCGCTGACGGGCACGTTTACTAGTAATATCCGAATCAAGCTCTTCAACCGGGCTTGCACGCAGCGGCTCCTTGCCTTGGAAAAGCTGGCCGTCGTTCGGGGCCTGCCGGTGGATTTCGATCCGCACTGGAAACTATTGCTCAAACAGCAGTTTCACGACACGATTTGCGGTACACTTGCCGACGGTGCATTGCAGGATTCGCTGGACGAGTTTGACGTGCTGCAAGGAATGCTCGACGACGCGGAAGCGCGATTGGGCGGCCGCGGCGCCACTGCCCGCACCGCCGCCACTTGGTTTAATGCATGCAGCTTTCCCCGCACCGTCTGGCTTGGTGACGACGTCTCTCCGGCCCTGCTCGATCTTCCCGCCCACGGCACCGCGCCTGCGGACGCCGCATGCGTTCTCGAGGGCGAAACGGGCGGCCCGCTTCCAGACGGGTTTGAGACGTCGAATTACCGCGCCCGTTTTGATGCGCAGGGATTCATCGCCAGCCTGGTAGAAGCCGCCACGGGCATCGAGTGTGTTGACACCTCGAAGGTGGGCGGGCCTTTCGGCTCGCTCGCGCTCGTTCCGGACTACGGCGATCTTTGGCTCAATCACGCGGGACCGCTCAATGGAGGAAGCTTCCAGTCGTCGCTCACCCAGAATCATCCCGATCCGCTCGCTCGCGGAAGCGATGAAGACTTTGTCGTTTACGGCCCCTTCTGGGCAAAGATCGCGGAGGTGCGTGTGCTCTTCAACGGGCCGGACGCGCTCATTTTTGAGCAGCACGGGACACTCAGTTTCTGGAGGCAACACGTCAGTTTTGTCACCCGGGTGCGGCTGTGCACGGCGCTGCCAACCATCGAGTATCGCACGCGTTTCACGCCATCTGGACGCGATTTCCGCCTGCGCGTGGCCTTTGGCACGGCCTTCAAGTTGCCGGATGCCGTGACCCGGTTTGAAATTCCCTTTGGCGTAACGGCGCGAGGCGTCGGCGAACACGCCGCCCAGAACTTTGTCGATATCCGTGGTCTGCGAGCGGGGCTCGCCATACTGAACCGCGGCACCGCCGGCCACTCGGTCGAAGAAGGGCTCGTTCTCATGTCGGGTTTCCGGTCGGTGGCGATGGATTACAAGGCGCCGAGCGAAATGTCGTATGCGGAGGGCGTCCCGCATGAGTTGAACTATGCCGTGATACCTCATGCCGGCGAGGCGACGGCGCAACTCGTGCAGGCTGGCGCGGCCTTCAACCAGCAACCGATTCCACTTGTAGACAGTTTGGCTATGTATTCGGGCGGTGACTATACTACGGATTGCCCGCAAGTCGTCGTCAGTTCCTTGCGTGCCGCCTGGCCGGCCGGCGACGGCGTGGCCGTGCGCCTTGCGGAAACCAGCGGGGAAAAAGCTGTAGTCCATCTCAACGTTCCCTGCTGCTTAAACGGTTGGGCCGAGGCAGATGGTCTTGGGCGTCGTACGGGCGACTGGATCCCTCTTCCAGAAAGCGGCCGATGGACCGGCACGCTCCAGCCCTGGCAAGTGCTCACGATTGTATTCCAGAAGAGGTGACTGCTTTTGGCGCTTTTTCCGTGGCGTCCAAAGATTTCGCCTGTTGGCTGATCCGCCACCCTGCTTGGTGTTACGCGAGCGAGAATCCCGCCACGGGAGCCCTATGGGAATACGCTGCCTCCTGCCTTCGATGACTTCAACTATATGCTCTGCTTCTTCCGTGCCATAACACGGCTGGATCGTCACAAAACAAGAAAGTCGCCTTTTCCCCCCATCGCTTGAATTCCGTTTTCGAGTCCCGCAAATGGATCCGCTCTCATGCATCAATCCAGCGAATGTGCAGGACACGCTGGCTTCCCACGAGCAGGCGGAGATCTCTGCGGCGATAGCTGCCGGATATTTACTGCTCAGCAAAAAATATGCTGGACGAGACTGCGCGGAACAACGCACGTTGCGGCTTGTCTCCAAAGGCTGCGCCGGTGCGCTAACTGCCTCTCCGCAGGATTCACAGAAGCGGCTGTCAACGACCAGTTTCATTCCGCAGCCGCGACAATTCCGATCTTGATTTCTAGTCACTGTCTTTATGCGAATGAGGTTCCCGTCGTGCGCGTTTGACCTCAGGAACTCGAGAACTTTTGTCAGAAGCCTGGAATTTGACTGATTTGCGGTCGACTCTGCGGCCTCTCTCGGGGTTGGCTTGCCAGTGGCGCAGCTGACCGATACTCAGGACTGTTAAACGGAAATCCAGATGCCCGCCAGCCCCCGGATGACAACGAGCAAACCCCGCCCAGACATGGCGGACGATCCAGTGCTCACCGGAGCCGGCGACCTCGCTGCCCGGCTTGTAGGTTTTCCCTCGGAGCTGGAACGTCGCGCGCATTGCGGGCCTCAGGTGGAAAAATGGAGGGCCAGCCAGACCGCATCGGTCGACACGGATTCCACGCGGTGCCGGGTATTGGCCGCAATCAAAAGAAAGTCGCCGGTCTTCAGGGTCACATCCCCGCTTGGATCAAACCGCAGCACGGCCTCACCACGGACCAGCATCACCCACTCAGGTTCCTTCTGGTTATACCAGAACCCTTCCGCACTGGCCTGGCCGTGGGAGACAATCTGTTCCAGCCGGATACCCGATAAGTCGAGGAGGGTGCGAAAAGTCTCCGTCTCTCCCGCCGGGGACTCCATGAGGTTTTTGACGGCGGGCGGCATGGGGCTATTTTTTGAGCACAACCGCGCCGAGCCGACCATCCGTGCGCCAAGGGTCGCCGCCACCGTTGCGGCCTTGCCTCTCCTTGTGGAACCCGTTCACGTAATACTCGTCCTGCGCCCAGCCGGCCTTCCGCAAACCGGCCATGATAAGGTCCCGCTCGGCATCCACGTCCGGCCCGATGTGGTGGGTGACCTGCCCGTTTGCATGGCTTAGGCCGACGCGCTCGTCGAACGTCGCCGAGCCGAACCAGACCGGACGCCCTTCCTTGAGTTTGTCCCACCGCCAGAACCGGACGTGATGCCGTTGGCGTGGGCTGTCGCCGACCGGGAGTTCAAACGCCAGATCCTGCTTGCGGCCGAAAAGGAATAGGCTGCTGACCGGGGCCTCGTCATCCGGCTTCCTGACGACTGAATCCACCACGATGCGCAAGCTGCTGCCGAGGGTGATCTGGTCTGCCGGATACCATCCCGCCGCCTGCATGGCGCGGACGAGCGCCACCTCCTCGCCCTCGATGGCGACGTTGACCGGGTCGCCCGGATGGCCGTCCGAGGTCAGCGTGATGCGCGGGCCTTCGTTGAAGTGATGGCGGTAGTAGAGCTTCGACACCCACGGAATGAGGAGGTAAGCCGCGATGGCCCACGCCACCAGGATGATAACCAGCCAGACCATTCTCTTGTTCATACGCTGCCCGGACACGCCTGTCACTCTGACTTGTGCGGCACCGGTCTGTCGAATATTTTGCCTGCATGGTCAACCCCGACGCTACGCAGATCAATCCGCTCTGGAGTTGAGCCCCATCCACCACATGCCCAAGGCACTCCCCAAGCCGTGGTTCGCTTACATCCTCCGGTGCTCGAACGGCTGCCTCTACACCGGGATTACCACCGATGTTCAACGGCGGCTCAAAGTTCACAACGCAGGGAAGGGATCCGCGTATGTCCGTGCGCACAGGCCAGCCAAACTGGTTGCATTCACAGCATCGGAAAGCCGGTCAGCCGCTTCCCGTCTGGAGTATTCCGTGAAATCTCTAAGCCAGGCACAGAAGACAGCCCTCGCAAGGAAGTGGAAGGCCGGTCAGTGAACCACCCCTCAGCCCTTGCTGACGCTCCAGATGCCTTTTTGAGTCGATCCATCATCCAACCGGGTCAGGTAGGTTCCCTTGATCGGTTTTCCCTGGATGTGCCCGAACCAAGTGATTTCAGAGTATGACGAGCGGGTGAAGGGAATCGAACCCTCGTTTTCTTATCAGCCCTCTAGCCGCCCGCAAACCCTGATAAAACCTACACGTGCGGATACGCTGGACACGGGGGGCGTTATGACTATGGGATGACTCGTGGCCAGCATTCACAAAGACCCGAGAGGCAAATCACCGTTTTGGTATGCGGCATACTACGGCGGTGACGGCAGCCGAAAATTCAAGAGCACCAAGACATCAAATCGGAAAGAGGCGTTGAAGATTTGCGCCGAATGGTCGGAGGCATCCGAAAAGGCCAGAGCCAGGACGCTGACAACCGCCCAGGTCCGCAAGGTGTTCAACGAGATCCTCGACAACGCGGGGGATGACCCGCTTGAAAATTTCACCGTTGCCGAATGGATGCGCGAGTGGATCGCGGGGAAGACGGCATCTCGTGGGAACAAGACCGGGGGGCGATACGGAAAACCGATTGAAGATTTCATCGAGCACATGGGCACCCGTGCCGACCTGCCGGTTCGGGCAGTGACCACAAAAGATGTTCGCGCCTTTCGTGACGCACAGGCGAAACTTGGAAAATCTCCGGTGACAGTGAATCTCGCGCACAAGGTTGTTGCCAGCGCACTGATGGCTGCCAAGCCGCAGGGATACATTGGCGCGAACCCCGCCAGCGGAGTGGATTACCTGCCGACCCATGCCGACAAAACGCACAAGGAGACATTCACAGCCGAGGAAATCAGTGCGATTTACACCGCTGCCACGGGCGACTGGAAAGGCGTTGTCTTGCTGGGGGCATTCGCCGGGATGCGTTTCGGGGATGCTTTGCGGCTCCGGTGGGGCGACGTGGACTTGCAGGCCGGGTCAATCACATACACTCCGAGCAAAACGGCGCGCCTGGAAAAAAGGCTTACCGTTCCAATCCATACCGAGCTCGAAGCCTGCTGAGGGACGGGAAAATCACCAAGGACAGCAGTGAACGGTTCGTTCCTGTGGAAAGTGGCGGCAGTGCTGCAGTGCTGGCAGTGGAGTAGAGGGAAGATTTGGGAGATTCCAGCCCACTATGACGAAATCCGGTACTGACATGCAACAGACCAGGGTTCGGTGGCGCGAAACTGCTGCACGTCGATCTCTGGGTGTTTGTGAACCCCTTGGCGGCGTAGCGGGGAAGTTTCGGCCTTGGGCTATCAATTTCCCGGCGTTCGGCTACCCTCTACCCATGAGAAAAATACTGCTACTGGTCGTGATCGTTGTGATCGGAGCGCTCTTGGCAATCGCCGGTTGCCGCACCTCCCGGTCAGGTTACAAGTCCGCCCCCTATACGGTTGTGCGCGCAGACGGTGACTTTGAGCTGCGGGACTACCCGGCGCTCAAGGTAGTGGAAACCACGATGAAGGACGGGGGATCGGGCGGGAGCTTCAACCGGCTGTTCCGCTACATCACCGGCGGGAACGATGCCAGGAAGAAGATCGCCATGACGACTCCGGTATTCATGGGCGGCGGCAAGAGCACGATGGCATTTGTCATGCCTGCGGATCTGGACAAGGTGCCCCAGCCGACGGACGGTTCGGTGACAGTCAGGGATATGCCTGCGGGGTGGTTTGCCGTGCTGTGCTTCAACGGTGCTCGCAGCCCCAGCAGGAGACCGAACATCTGGAACGCCTCAAGGCGTGGATAGCCGATCAGCACCTCAAGGCATCAGCTCCCCCGGTGTATGCCTATTTCGACCCGCCGTGGACACCGCCGTGGCCTTGAATACCCTGTTCCGCCACTACAGAACTTTCTTCTTCACCCCCCCCGCAGCAACAGGTGCACGCTGACCAGCATTTTCCAAAACCACGTGCCTCTACAGGGTCGTCCAGAGTTCAAGGTCAGGGTTGCGCCCATGCCTGACTGCGGACTTCTCGCGGTGGGATTCCCTGGTGGAGTTTGACAAGTCGCGAGAAATGAAACGGGTTCTTAAATCCGCTCATATAGGCAATCTCCCCGATGGTCAGACCTGTTCGCGAGAGCATGGCGATTCCCCTTTCCGTGCGCAGCTTCCAGAGATACCGGCTGGGGGAATGGGCGAATTTGCGATGGAAGTGGTAAGTCAGGGCGCTGTGGCTGAGCCCTGCCGCCTTGCAGGCACCCGCCAGGCAGTTCTCCTCTGCAAGGTGTGTTTCCATGTAGGCAAGCGCCCTTCGAAGCGGTTCATCGGGCCTGCTGTCCGGGTGCTCCAGTTCCGCTAGGCGGAGAAATTCCGCAAAGAGGAGAAGGATCAACTGGTCGGTTACCCGGTAGGCTTCCGGGTTCCTGTCCGGAGGGATCTGGAAGAGAGTGGAAAAGAGCCGGGCGAAGAGTTCTGAGCACGGAATGCTGAAGGGTGCCCGCGATAGCTCTCGAGCCATTTGGGACGGGACGCATCGAGGAGCGATGGCGCACCAGGAGTGATGGGTGTCGCCTGTGGTCGAATACCTGAAAAACTCGTGGTGTCCGGGCAGAAAGCGGGTGATGGATTCGATTTTGAGCGGCTTGGGTGGAGATTCGTCCAATTCCACGACGGCTTCGCCGGAATGAAGGATGATGAGTTCATAATCCCGCTGGACCCGGGGACCGGTGTAGCCGCCGGGCCGGTAGATTACCCGACCAAAGTGGAAGTCTCGAGAACCCGTGTCGCGCAGATGGGAAAGTACCTTGATGCCATCATAGTTTTTCTCCACCCGCAGAAGGATATGGGACCCGGCGGAAAAGTGCGAGCTTCGAATCTGTCGGATTTGAATTGCGGATATGTTTTTTTAAAGTGCAGGCATTCCATGACCCGTGAATGCAGCTACAATCACGTCCTGACGATTGGCTGAATGCCAGTTCGGATATTTACATCACAACAACACACAACTCATAAAACACCATGAACAACCGATTTCTCCTCAAAGATAAAACTGGCCCGCAGGGCGTTGGAGCAGGCGTATGGAACCTCGGTCCCGGAGGCGATCCCTTCGGCGGTCCAACCCGTGAAGCCATCCCCTTCATCGACCGGATCCCGCTGCTCGCCGAAGCCGGAATGACCTATTTCGAGGCGCATGATGTGGAGATCCCAGCGACAGATGCCGAAAAGGCGCTGAAGGTGGCCGAAGCAAACGGCATGACCTGCGGCATGTATACCCCGTCATTTTTTGCCGATCCGATCTTTAAGGATGGAGCAATGACTTCTAACGACGCATCGATCCGCGCGAAGGGGCTCGCGAACGCCAAACTCGCGGTGGACACAACGCACGTGCTCGGTGCAAAAACGATGGTCTTCTGGAATGGTCGTGAAGGCTTTGATTTTGTCCTCGCCAAGAACGGGCGCGATTCTTTCAAGCGCCTTGTCGATGGATTCAACGCGGTCGGGCATTACGCCAAAGAAAAGTTTGGTGATGCAATCCGGTTCGGCATCGAACCGAAGCCCAACGAGCCACGGGCCAACATGTATCTGGCCAATGTCGGCGAAGCCCTCTACCTCATCAGCCGCCTCGACGGCGGAATCCGTCATCTCTTCGGCGTGAACCCGGAAACCGCCCATAGCCGCATTGCCGGGCTCGACTTCCTCTGGGATATCGAAATGGCGCTGGAAGGCGGCAAACTCTTCCACATTCACCTCAACTCGCAGGACGGACAGCGCTACGATCAGGATCTCCCCTTCGGCTACTCCGAACCGCTCAAAGATCTCGCGCTGCTTGTCGTATTGCAGGACGCGAAATACGACGGGATTGTCGCTTTCGACGTGAAAGCCCCACGCACCGATGACCCCAAGCACATCAAGGACATCCTCGAAGTCAGCGGCAACAACCTCATATGGCTCTGGGAGCGCGCCCTCGAAGTGAACCGCGATATCATTTCCCAGCTCCGCGCCGAAAACCGCGGCACCGCCATCGCAGGCTATCTGGCAAAGTGTCTTTACGGTCGATGAGGTTGCAAACTCAACTCACGCCTCCTCCAATCCGCCCCTCCCTCACTGGACCTTCACGCTCTCCGCGACCGGCACGACCTTATCGATCTCCATGTTTTCGTCCGCTGAATAGAGCATGTGGCGGGTAGTGTGGAATTCCTTGGTCGGCTTGAACACAGCTTTTGCACTCAAGGCATCCTCTCAAGTCTTTTCCTGCCCGCAAAGCTTTCTGAGACATGCGGCATCTGCCTCAAGCTGGGCCATGTTATCCCCCTTGATGAATTTCAACTCCATGGCGCACTCGATGCCGTGTTGGCGCAGTTCGCGCATATAGGCGGTCCAGCGATTCTCTCCATCGGCCAAGGGAAGCCGGATCGAGGGGGCTGGCCACCAATGGAAAACATGAACGTGTTGAACCCATGAAAGGTGTAAACGCAGGTCGGCGAGACAGTCCTCGAAAGCCATGCCGTTGAGCGGCTGCCAAAGAGTCCTGATGAAAGGATGTTCCGTGGCTGCCAGCAAGGCCAGGCTGGATTCGGGAGTATCGGTGAGTGTGCCCGCGTGGTGCTCGTATGCCACGGTGATGTTCTTTTCCCCGGCAAGATCCGCACAGCGCATCTTCGCGAACATCCAGGCGATAGGACGGATCAGCATCCGCAGAGGACCGGCCTCCGGCCCAGACCCGGATCACCGGGGAACCGAGAGATACTGCGGATGCCAAAACCTGCGAAAAACCGGGTCCCTCGGACGAGGCCAGCCGGTAATAGGATCCATAAGCAGAAACCGACAATCCGGCCTCCCGTGTTTGATCGCCCACCTGTCGGGCCACATCGAGATCCCCGTGCGGAACGTGAATATCTCCGCCCCATTCGATGGCGTGAAGGTTGTTCGCTTGGCAAAGGGAAATAATTTTTTCCGGGGTAAATTCACGGAATGTTATCGAGACAAGTCCTGGTACCATTGAAAACGTTGCTGTGAACGGGAGCCAAAAGAATTACCATACATGGCCATGCTAGGGCGAGCATTTCGATTCTTATCCCCGCCCTGGGCGCGGACGATTGGGAAGTAGTTTCCCCGGCGGCGGCTTCCGGGATCAGGCCAACTTTGATTCTGAGCTCGACTGATTGTTTGAAGGACGAGGTTCTGCGACTGGGCTCACGCCGCCTTTTTCTCCAACGCAAGGGCCGCCAGAGCGAGGTCATGGTCCATCTGGATACCCAGCCAGAAAGCAGGGGAAACCCCGAGCGCACGACCGAGCAGGATGGAAGTCTCTGCCGTGATCGAGCGCTTTCCCCGCACGATTTCCGAAACCCGCATGGGGCCGCAGCCCATGCGACGCGCCAGTTCGCGCAGCGAAAGTTCCATGGGTACAAGGAATTCATCGCGCAGGATTTCTCCCGGCGTGTTGAGGGCCGGACCGAGAGGGATGCTGTTCTTTTTCATATTCAGTGATAGTCGGCGATTTCCACTTCTGCCGGACCCTCCGGGGTCCAGTGGAAGCAGATACGCCATTGTTGATTGATGCGGATCGAGTGCTGCCCCCTGCGGTCGTCCCGGAGAGATTCCAGCCTGTTTCCTGGCGGCACACGCAAGTCGTCGAGATTCGCCGCACGGTTGAGCATTTGCAGTTTGGCAAGCGACTGTTTCGCGATGGCCGCGAAACGCCGGTTTCTTCCCTCCATCCAAAGCTCCTTCGTGTGCTTGCAACGGAAATTCACGATCACGGAAGGGAGTGTATCGAGTAACGATACGACTGCAATCAGTTTCTTTCACTATTTTTTCGAACGAGCCATCCGCGCAGCACCGGTCACTTAACGGCTCCTGCGAATTTCCAGCACGAAACAGGGAGTTCTCCGGCCAACAGGTAAAAAAAGCCTGCCCCGAGTGCAGGCAGACTTTTTCGACCACGCACGGTTCAGTGCATGGTCATGCACATGGCTTCGATGTGCTCGATGGCGGGAACAGCCTCCCGCTTGGCATCCCCGGTGCCGCTGGCGAACCAGCACCGGTCGCCACCAGCTACCTCCAGCCATTCCACGCGGACGAGACCGTGGCGCGTCACGACCACCGCACGGGCGGGGCGCTCATGGCGGTCGAATTGCAGGCTACGGATGCGTGGGTAGCGTGGTGCGCATGGGGTGTGCGCCGCGCGAATGTTACCGCCCGGATGCCGCAAGGTGTCCGGGCGGTTTCCGTTTGTGAGGATTCACAGGGAAATGTCCAAGCTGGACGCCCATTGTCTCCAGCGTTCCCAAAGACCGTGGCGCTTCAGAATTCCATCGAGGGACGGGCGGTCAAAGCCCGGAAGCGAGCAGAGGTAGACGAGCCGTGCCCGATCTTTTGGGCGGCCGACGGAAAGCGCGATGGCGGCAAGATGCTCCGGGCGCATGACGCGCATGCGGTGGCCCTCCCATTCGACAGACAGGGATTCTTCCATCGCTTCGCTTTCGAGCCCGGGATTTGCCTGGATAAATTGGACGGGAAATCCTCCGATGAGGATTGCTTCCTCGTCAAATGTCCGGAACCCCATTTCCGCGAGACGGGCAAACAGTGGATCGAGGGAAATCAGCAGCGAGCCCGGCGAAGGATCCACGAAAACAAAGACATCGATATCCCGCGTGGCCAGGGGCTCGCCGTGGAAACCCGCCGCTGTCGCGCCGCCGATCGCGTAGCGCTTTAGGACTCCTTCGGCCAACAGTTTTTCGAGGATGTCACAGACGGCTTGCATAAGCGCTTCGTTTTCTCCCACTCGCGGGTCTCAAGAACAACCCTGCCCAGCAGCGAGACCTTTTCCGAAACGGACAAGCTCCGCTGCCCGGCCCGCCAGCGAGGCATGCCGCGCACACTCTCGGCGCGAAGAAGTTGGGACATGAACAACAGCTACCCGCGAACCCGCTTCCAAACAAGTGGAGTTTTTCTTCATGACACTGTGTCACGCCGCCTCTGTTGCCAGATTCTCGAAGCCAATGATAACGTGTCATCCTCATGAAAACGCTTCCCTCCCTGCTGTGCGGAATTTTTTCCGCCGCCCTCCTTGGTTCCTTCTCTCCGGCATTCTGTGCGGATGATTCGGAGAATCTGCTGGAGAACGGAAACTTTGAAAACTCCGGGAAGGCGGATGTGGGGTGGGAGAACCAGGGGTGCAAGGTGGTGCCGGGACTGGATGGCAAGGGGAATGCGATTTACATTCCGGCGGGAGCGAGGTTTGGGACGACGCAGATCAAGGCCTCGCCGAAGCTGGCGGTGGAGTTTGATTTTGCTTCCGAGCGTCCGACCGCGTCTGCGAACGGGTTCTCGGGTTGCGAGGCCGTGGCGGGGATTAGAGGAGGCTGTTTCGCGGCTCTTGTCGTGGAGGTAATCCCCTGCGCTCGCCAGTGTCGCCGTTGCCAGTATCGCCGCCGTGATGATCGTTTTCATTCCTCTCTCTACAGCATGGATTTTTGATGATCATATTCTTCCGAGAATCATCAAAATTTTCTGCTGTATACGGAGGTATGCCCACGACGCCCGACAAATCCTACTTGGACGCACTCGCCCTTCGGGCGAAGGTATTCAACGAACTGCATCCCACAATTTCAGAAAAGCCAGATCCGGCAGTGAGCGCTGCGATGGACGAAGAGTTCAAGAGAAAGGGATATGTTCTACTTTACAAGAATGGCGAGGCAATGGGGGCAATTGTCCACACCAATCCAAGCGAGATTGCCAAAGGAAGCAAGCCCATCAGGGTCGTGGACTTCACGGCCGATCCGATACATATCCCAGGTGTCCCCTCCAACGTGGGGCCGGATGACACGCTTCTCTTGGCATTGCGAGCCGAGAAGGAGAAGCTGTCACCAAGAGGGATTGCTGCCCTTGAGCGTATGGAGGAACAAGCCAAGCGCAATTCTGAGAATCCTCAGACTCCGCCAACGCCGGAGCCATAGCTCTGGAGAGCGAACCGACCTCGGCAACCAGAAAACGGAAGCCAGCCGGCGGCGGGTTCCTTGGTCATCCACCGCAAACGCGGCCGGCCGTCGAAGTTTACCCAGATAATCGCCGAGGAAATCATCGAGCGCATCTCGAACGGTGAACCGCTGGCGTGTGTCTGCCGCTCCGCTCCGCGAATGCCAGCTCCTCGCACCGGTGCGGGACCGGCAGCGACGAGATGATGCCTTTTCCGCAGCCTACGCGCGCGCGCACGCGTGGCGGCATTGTTGTCCATGCGGCGGCACCGGCTACCTGGATCGAGACGGCGACCAGCGGCCGTTTCCGTATTGCGGGCCGCGGTTCGCTGGGTGAAACATGCAAATTTGCATCTTTACCTTACTTTTCAACGACTTACAACAAAATTGTGATTACAATGTTATGACAACTGATACACCGCACAAATGGACACCGATCGAGTTCGTCACCGTGTTTCTCGGGATCCCGTCTTACTGGTGGCAGGATGAGATACTGGATTACATCAACTGCGAACAACTGCGGAAAATTGAGCGGATTGTTCCCGTTTCTGTTCCCGTTCAGGCTTTATTTGGTGCCTGATTTGCTCTGAACCCCTGTGTTTATCAGGGTTGGAGCGGGTGAAGGGAATCGAACCCTCGTTTTGAGTATTCGCATTTTATCTCATCTTTGTGACGTCTTTCGAAGTGTTTTGCTATCGTATGCCCCTCAAAATCGAGCGGGACATGTCCCGCTTGTCCCGGTAGGATTTTCGGCAGTTCTATTCCCGTAGTCAAACATATCTCTACCCATCATGGCAAGCTTACATAAAAAACCCGATTCCCCGTTTTGGCAGTTGCGCATAAAGGAAAACGGAAAATGGAAGAAATCATCCACCGGGTTGCGGTGGGATGACCCGGTTCAGAGTGCGCAGGCCCGCGAGCTTCGGGCGAAGTTTGAAGCGGCCGAGCACCGGCAGAAAACGGTTCAGGTTGTGGGATGGGACTGGGTGTTGCCCTACTTTCAAAATGGTGGCCTAGCCGGAAAGAGCGTGATCCGATACGAGGGGGCCTGGAACTGGGTCGCACTCTTCCTGCACGAGCACAAACTTGACGTGACCGGGGTGCGCTACGACCACGTGCACCAGTACATCGACTGGCGAGTTGGCCGCAAAAAGAAGAGCGGAAAGAAAGCCGGGCGCAACACCGCGATCCAGGAAGTGAAGATTCTTCAAAGCGTGATGAATGAAGCCGTGCGCCGCGGAATGATTGTTGCGAGCCCCCTTGCCGCCCTGAAACTTCGAAAAGACCCGGCTCCAAAAAAGCGGGCGTTCACAGACGAAGAGGTTGATTCCATGCGGGCTGCGCTGCGCAACGGCGAACCCGAGTGGATGAAGATTTCTTTCGATATCGCCCTCTTCACCGGCTGCCGGATGGGGGACACCCGGTTGCCGATGGAATCCTTTGATCTCGACGCCGGGGTGCTCACGTTTCCTTGCCCCAAGGGAGGAGTCGACAAGTCGTTTTCGATCCCGATTCCGAGCGGTTTGATGCCGCTATTGCTCGAACTCAAAGCCGACGGGAGAAGCCATACCTTCGAGAGTTTTCCTTTTCAGCCGTCGCGGAGATGGCAACAGTTTTTCGAAAAAATGAAGATCGACAAGGCGTGCTTCCACTGCCTGCGCGTCACAAAAGTGACGAGGCTAAGGCAGCAAGGCGTGCCGCGCGAGGCGGCAATGCGGCTCGTGAACCACTCATCGGAATTAATTCACATGGGGTATGACCGGCATCAAGTGGCGGATCTGGAACAATGGCGGGACTCTGGGGTTGCAGGTTTCGCCGCCTCCACATCACAAAGTCCGACCAGTATACCTTCCCGCACACCAAGGGGAAAAAGGGTTGCCGCCAAAGGGCATCCACCGACTTCTGCCCGAAGCCGGAAACGCGAATAAACGCGCGTTTGGAGAGGGGTTTTTCCCCCACACCCTCCTCCCAGTTTCCGGATGACACATTCAGGCTCACCCATACAAGATACAAATGTGATTTCTGATCCCGCAGATTTTTTTCAGAAAGTGAGAAATATTTTTAAAATGCTGCTGGGCAGCCACAAATGCGGATGGTTTTGGCGAAAAAACAGTCGCAAGTTCAACGACATTTTTTTCAGCGGTTGGATAAAATGGTTCGGCTCTTCTCAGACGGACCTTCGCAGGTCGGAGGGGTCTGAGGATATGCCCCCCGAGGCTCCGTCCAGAAAATCAGCGATTACGCCGGACTCTTTTGCATCAAGTGCTCGACCATGGGGCTGGGAGATCCTCGGAGGGGCCTCTGGCCCGTGGAAACATATTTCTATGGTGAGATCGACGGACTGCGCCGCAAGCGCACCGCTGCCAAAATCATCGGAGAGTGAGGAGCGTCATTTCCTCGCGGGCAGGATTATCACGTTGCTCGACGCCGGATTGTTCACCGGGGTCGTTGCGGTGCTGCCACGCGTGATGAATCCGGTGCCGAAAGTGGTGGTGGTGGAGTTTGCTCCGCCATCCCCTCGAGTGATGACGCCGTTCCCGAATTTTGATGTGGTCGTCGATCCCCCCGCGTTGTCCCGGTTGATGTAGCCGTCGCCGAACTTCGAGGTCGTGATCGTCTGCCCGTCAGGTCCACGGGTTATCGCGCCATTTCCAAACTGGCTCGTCGTCCAGGTATTGCCCTTGCTGTCGCGGGTGATTGTCCCGCTGCCAAACTGCGAGGTCGTGTAGGTTTGCCCGCTGCTGGTGCGGGTGATGTATCCGTTCCCGAATTGAGAGGTGGTGGCGGTTCCTGTGCCTTGGACCGGGACGACCACTGGCGTGTTGTCGCCAGCGTGAGCAACGATGGAGGCGCTCAGGATTGCGAGAAGGATCGGAATTATCATGGGAGGGACATTTTGAGGATCACGGGCTTGAGGGTGGCTACTTGATAAAGCGCATCGTCTCCTGCTTCACCGCAGTGATCATTTTTTCGGCGCGCACGTCGGCCAGGTGGCTGTTCACGACGAAGAGAGCATGGACAACCCCGGGTATCCAAAAGCAGAGCGTCAGAATCAAATTCAGGATCGCCTGAATTGGTTTTCCACAGAGCAGGACTGCGACCGGAGGGAGGATGATGGCGAGAAGGTATCTCATGGGGTGAAGTGGATGGTTTTGAGAATAGCGTGTGGTTGCGTTGAGTCGAGAAGCTGTGTCACGGCTCAGGGACTTCGGCAGTTGGAATTCCTCTCATGGCGAAGATTCTACCACAAAATCGGGACAAAGACTGTCCTACCCCTCGGATTCTTTTAGAAATCTTTCGGCGATCCTTACGTCAGTTCAATCGAACCTCGCTCCCGGGTTCATGTAGCTTGGCGGATACCATTTGATTCCATGTTCCTCATTAAGGATGCGCCCCACCTCCCACCATATGTTGTGACATCGCCCAAAAATGATCTGCGGGGCGATTTCGGAATCCGCGCGGTCATACGCGGCTTGGACAATCGGCCCGATCTCCGGGTCGTCTTCGATCGGGTCGTGGTAAAATCCCCCCTTGGCTATCTCGCTTGCCTGCTGCTGTTCCGCCAACTCGATGCGCCGGAGCAATTCCTGGTCGGTGATTTCTGATTTTTTCATACCGTCAAAGATACAAACCCGACCTGATGCGGGGAGCCGTGCCGTCGGAGCCCGCACGACACGGAGTTTACGAGTCCACCCTCGCCTCCCCCATGACGGCGACGATGGTGGAGAGCGCGTTTCCCTCCAGCCGGTTGTTGACGAAAATGTATGACGGCATTTTTGGCCGCGCCGCGGCGAGCGACTTCATCGCCGCTGAGGATCTCAAAAAAGGGAACCGGATCAGCTTGTGAAAGAAACGCTACACCGTAACGCAACTCTACACTCGACAAGTGTAGCGTCGCGCGACAGTGTAGTTGGAATGAACATCCTTGAGAGCAAGCTGTTGGATTATTGGAATGATCTCACTGGAGAACCGATAGATCTCACCCCGCGCCCGGATTCCAATCTCCCGCTCTATATACGCCATCGATATAGCATTTACGGAGCCAGTTTTCTTGGAAAAGAACTCGTTTTGGCTGTGGAGAAAGATCCGCCGGAGAGCTTTTCCGTCGGCGAATATGAGCGACATGCATCGATCCTACGGGAGAAGCTAGGGGAAGGCGTTGTCTTCGTCATTCCTTCACTGCCATCGTCTGCGCGGGCACCGATGATCCAGCGCCGAATCCCGTTTGTGGTTCCAAAAAGCCAGACCTTTCTGCCTTCCATCTGGATCGACCTGAAGGACCGTCAACCACTTCCCCGGGACCAGCAGCGCAAGAAATTTACACCGGCCGCCCAGTGCCTGCTTCTTTATCATCTTCAGCGGAAGCCCCTGAATGCCATCCCGCTTCAGGAAATCGCAAAAACGATCGGATACTCGCCGATCATGATTACGAAGGTGAAAACCGAACTGGAGGCAGCCGGGCTCTGTGAGGCTGTGAAAGACGGAAAGGCTGTGGTGCTTGATTTCAAATACGAGCGGAAAGGACTTTGGGAGCAGTCACGCTCCATTCTTTTCGGCCCGGTTCGACGCCATCACTGGGTTCAATGGGACCAACCTGGACCACCCGCTCTTCTGGCCGGGATAAGTGCCTTGAGCAAGAAAACCATTCTCTCGTCTGATCGAATGCGAACATTCGCTCTCGACCACCGGAAGTATCTGCAACTCCTCGAAAAAGGCACCTTCCACGGTTGCAGAGGTCCGGAGGAGGCCAGTGTCCGAATCGAAAGCTGGGCCTACGACCCCGCCGTGCTTTCCGACGGCGAGTGCGTCGATGAACTCTCGCTCTGCCTGAGCCTTGCCGACTCTCCCGACGAGCGGGTTCAGCAGCAAGTGGAGAAACTTTTGGAGGATTTCCCATGGTAAAGGGCCTCGATATCTTCCGTGACCACTTCCGCCAGTTTGAAGGTTTCTTCACGCTCATTGGTGGTGCGGCGTGTGCGGAATGGTTCGACGCGGAGCAAATGGAGTTTCGCGCCACGGACGATTTGGACCTCGTCCTCATGATTGAGGTCTTAAACCAAGACTTCATCGCGGCCATCCGAGCCTTCGTGAAGGAGGGAGAATACGAAATCCGTGAACGAAGCGAAGGCGCCCCCATTCTTTACCGCTTCGCCAAGCCTGCGAGGGAAGACTTCCCGGTCAAGCTGGAGTTTTGCAGCAGAAACCCTGAAGGCTTTGACCTCGCCGACGGGCAGGAAGTCATTCCCGTTATCGTCGAGCCCGGTCATCACAGCCTTTCTGCCATCCTGCTCGACAACGCCTATTACGAGTTGATCCAGGCTCACCACGATGAGCGGGACGGCTTATGGGTTGCCAACATCAATTCTCTGATTCCCCTGAAGGCGTATGCCTGGCTGAGACTCACCAATGCGCGAGATGAGGGGAAGGCCGTGGATGCCAAGAATATCAACAAGCACCGCGGTGATGTCTTCCGGCTTGCGGCAACGATACCAAGGACCCCGGGCCCCGCTTTACCCCCGTCCATCGCGGCTGATCTCAGCAGCTTCCTGGCGGCATTCCCTGAGGGTTCGCAAGAATGGCCGGACATCCTCAAATCGATAAAAGCGACGGTAGGCACCACTCTCCCCCCTTCAACCTTGCGTGCCGCAATCCAAAACTATTTTGGAATTATGAGGGATGAATTATGAGGAGGCAGAGACGGCGGTTTTCCGGGTGGAAGAAAGACAGCGTGGATCGAGGAAGCGATATCTGCATGGTGGCTTGAGCCTGCAGGAGGTCGTTGTCCCGGTAGCCCGCCTGACACGAGGGGGGCGAGATCATCTATCTGCGTCAGTGAGTTCCCAATGGAGAACGGTCGCCGCAATGTTCATGCCAGCCGCGGCTGATCCCTTCCAGAAAACACCTTCCACAATTCGACCATGGCCAGCGTGTCCAGGCAGCAGTAGGCGAGGAGCTGGGTGCGGATTTCCTCTTTTCGTTCGAGCGATGTATCCGGGTGGATGGCCTCGGCAAAAGCAGACATGGCCATCCCTCCATCCTTGATGCCGTCAAGCTGCTCGTAGGAGAGGTCCGGCACGGCGGCAGGGAGGACGCTTTTGATGCTCCAGCTCCCGCATTGGCTCGGATGGTAGAAGCACTTTTCGGCAATGGGGAGCAGGTCGACCACGCGCGCAATCACGGCATCGAGTCCCGGCGCGATATCGGGAAAGCGGGTGGCCAGTTGGCGCAGGATCATCTTCTCGAACTTTGCGTTGTAAACAAAGACCGGGCCGGCGGAGCCGCAGGCTTCGATGACAGCCACGGCGAATGGCCGGGAAGGATCTTGGCCGGAGATGTCCAGAAAGTGACTGTGTTCCAGAGAATCCGCCAATTTGTGAAGGCTGAACTGGAATGGGATCTGCTGGTATGGCCGGGTGCCAGCCCAAACCGGGACCGGCATGTTGCAGGTTTCGAAATCGAGAAAATATGCGGGCGATCCGTACCCGCGAAGCGCCTTCTTTGCGGCCTCGCGGTCGAAGAATACGGTGCCCCTGAGCGTGTGGTCGCGGACGAGCCGCTGCTTCGGCCCGAGCAGGTGTTCAGATACGTCGCGCAGGTCTTCCACGCCTGCGTCCTTGAAAGTGCGGCGCTGCTTCGGGCTCAGGCGCGGGAGCCAGGCCACAGGGAATTCGGGAGTCGGTTTATTCCGGTTGCAGTATCCACAGAAGCCGCATTCGAAAGGGGTGCTGCACTGGTCGCCGGTCTCTACTTCCGGTTCAGTGTTCGAAGCCGCGATTTGGTGGGCCTCGGATATCCAGGAGGAAACCTCCCCGGAACGATCAAGGGTTTCCTCAGTCAGATCACTTTCGGCGAGGAGACCGCGGTAGTCGTTGCCGCCGGGATAGACCCACGAGCTGTCGATACAGGCCACCGAAACGGAGGAGAGTTCTATGCCCATCGCCCTCGCCAGAAACGACTGAACCGCGACATCGTCGCGGTGGTAACCCTTCACGCTGGTCGAGGATTTGACCTCGACCATTTTCCACGACACTCGCCCGCCGTCAGCGGCCGGGAGCATCACGTCGGCCAGGGCAATGGTGTTTGAGCTTTTGAACCCGGCCTCAAATACCGGTCGGTCTCCGGCTTCGATCAGCCGCGCGCTCTGCTCGAATGCAGCCTTGAATCCGTCTTTGGCGATGTCGATGCAGACGCCATCCCCGGAGGGATCGTAAATCTGCCTGGCAATCTCGCCGACCTGGTGGCCGACCTGAAAACTCGCCTGAGTGGCTGCCGAGTCCACGCGAAGCTCGGGATGGTGGACTTCCAGCCAAAGCCGCTTCGGGCACTGGCGATAGGCGATGATTTTGGATTTGGAGAGGGTCGGCATCGGTTTATTCTTCACGCCGAAAGCGCATATTGGTCGAGCCAGGATTCCACCGCAAGGCGGGTTATTGCCGAGACTCGGGTGTTGCCGCGGCATTCCAGCTCGTCGATCCGCCAGTCGCCATCCTCGCCTCTGACGATGGACAGGGTGGCTCGCTCCGGGCGAAGGACGCGGTAGATGAAGGTTGTCCGCCGGCGAACGCGTTCCGCATAAGCCGCGACGCAGTTATTTTGCTCTCTACCCTCCTCGACAAGAGCCGCCGCCGTCTGAATCGGGATGATGTCGCGGGTGCCGCGGAGCGGAGGGGACGGCAGTCGCGTGCCGACAGTCCCGCCCGGACGGAGCGTGAGGAACTTCATGCTGACCTCTGTGTGCATGGCGTGGAGCCTCGCGAGGGACTGGATCTTCGGCTTTCCCGCAGCAGGGTCGATCGCGGCCAGCATTTCGAGCGTATCGCTCAGCATCTCCGAGGCCCTGGCCTGATATTTTTCTGTCGCCGACTCCGCCACCTCTGCCAGTAGCGCGGGCGTGGATGATTCCAAAAGAGCGGGCGTGGTGGCTAGCGCGAGGACTCCCGCGTTAAGCTTTTGCATGTGCGAAAGCGGTTTCAGGGTTCCTTCCCGGCGCAGGGCCTCGCGAAGCATGAGCAGGATATCCACCGCGACCGACTCGGGAGAAATCTTCGCGAGGATCTTCGCGGCCGCCTCCGTGCCGGGGAACCCGAGTGCCTCCGCGATGTCTCGCTGACGCCTTTTTGAAATGGCCGCGACCCCCTCCATGGTCGTGAACTTTTCCCTGAACGGTTTGAAGTTCCCCAGCGCGAATGCGAGCGCCGGGTTGAGCCCCGCCAGTTCGATGACCCCATCGGAAAGGCACACAAGCCGGAGAATTCCCCATTGCCGGTTCTGGAACTTTTCGACCGCGGCCGCGACCGGTTTCGGCATCGAAAACCGGAACCCGTCGAAGGCCCGGCGGCGCTGGTCGGCGAGGGTCGGTTTCACGGGAATGCGATCAAACGCGAGTTCCAACTGCGGCTGCTTTTTGACCTTCTGCGGGCGGTAAGGTTTCACGACCCGGAAGCGCGGGTCAAATTCCTCCCACGCCTGGCTACCCTCCTTGCGGAGCGCCTTCAATTCGGGCCACGCCTCGAGGATCATGACGCCCACCTCTGAGAACGCATACAGCTTGTTGTCTTTGAAGCGGAATCCGGGCTTTTCGCTCATTTACTCGGAAGGTTGCGCAAATTTCGTGACGGCCAGGTCCGCAGACTCGATCGCCATCGGGACGCTGGGCATGTGATATACGGTCTTGACCCCGGCCCCGGCGAGGATTGTCCAGGCGGGGTCCTCCTCCTCGCGGAGGTTTTCGCGGAGACAGATGAGGTGGGGGCCTACGCTGAGAAAATACATTGCCAGAGATTGGAGATGAAGCCGCGGCCGGACGTTGAGCGAAAAATACTGCGGCGAGGTAAGATTGGATCTGAGAAAGGCGTCCTTGAAATGGGCGAGAAAGCGTTTGAGCATGATCGTGGCCCCGTGCCCGAATCCGTCATCAAACGCGGAATCGAACGGAAATTCCTGGGTCTCAATGCCGCTGGGGGAGGGGAAAATGAAATGTGAAATTCCCGCTTCCCAGAGACCGCTGTCCCTCTGTCGCAGGTAAGGTGCTGGGAGATATGCGCCGCTGAACCCCTCAGCTTTGAACCGGGCAAGCGCTTCAACACAAATCCAGTGCTGAATTTCCATCCAGCGCATCGCGGCCTCGCGGTCGCATTCCAGAGCCTCCTGCTTGATGCAGAGAACCTCCTTGTCGTCGCACTGCATGATGATGCCGAACTTCGGGTCGACTCCATCGGGCGGGGCGAGTTGGCACGCGCCGTAGGGAAGAAGGGATCGTATATTTCGCAGGAGAACCGGTGAGGGGGCCTCAATTTTGATCGCGCCGTGCGTGGTGGAAATGCTTGCCATGCCGGGAAGATACCCCAGGCAGTAGGACAAATACGTGCCCACCCCCAAAGCAATGCGACACATTTTTTCCAAAGCTCGGGCGGCTGCAAGCGTCCGGCCCGGTGGAACGGAATACCACGGCAATTCTCAGCTTTTTGGCTGTCGCTCGGAGTCCGCAAGTTCGAAGGTCCGGTCGCTCACCTCTGCGTAGTCGGCCTGCATATATGGGTCGTCGAGATCGATGAACCAATCCTCCGCAACATCGTTATTCCCGGCGATAAATGCTTCAAGATCAAACGGTGGATTTTCCGTATCGACCTCGAACTGGTGCGTGACGGTTTCAATGACGGTGAGTGTCTTTTTCATGGAATGAATATGAGTGAGCTGCGGGTGGTAACGGAGACCGGAGGGCAGATCGAAGCCCCATGCTTGATGGCAGAAAGATACCCGTTTCGATTGGGCGTGTATGGGATGCCAAGGAAGAAAGGATTCAGAATTTAAACTCCCCCTGCTTGGAACCTCCTCCGTCCGGCCCCTTCTTCACCAGCGTTTCCACAGCTTCGACAACCCCCATGACCTGGGCCTTGTTTTCCGGGCTGGGGTCCTTCCGGCACCAGGCGCCGACCTGGTATGCCATCCAGCCATCGAACCTCTTCCACAGCAGCGCCGCGAGCCGGATGATTGTCCAGACTCATTGGCTCGTTTCGATCAGATGGGTATGACGGCACGTTGGGAAGTTGGAGCATCCCCAGTAAGGTTTTCCGCCCAATTTCAAAACAGAAGCCGTACGAAAAACGAGTTCCGCTCCGCACCGGGGACAATGCAGACTGCTCTTGGGGCGATTGGCTTCCTCGATGGCGCTCGAAATCAAATAAAGGGCGCGATCAGAACAGAAAACATCTACCTCTGCCTGCACCTTTGCTGCGAACTCTGCCGAAACATTTAAGGCCGGATACCATTCTGTTTTGTAGCCGCGCGAGGAGGATGTCTGGATTTGATGGGTCTGTCCGAGTTTAACGAGTCGATACGTCGGCAAATCCACTCCATCGAGATCTTCTAACTTGAGCACCTCATCGGAGGCTTCAAAAAGAGCGCGATACCGCTCGCGTGCAAAATATCGCACGCGATCCATCACAGATTCCTCCTCCAAATAGCTCATCAACATATCAAGATCAGACATGCCGTTGCCCCCAGTAACCATGTTCCGGATGACCTGCGCTAGCGCTGAGACATTTGCCTCTTGGGCTTGCCCGACCCGAGCAATATACATTTCGTCTCCTGAGTTCCGAAAGATGATTTGCCGATTTGTGTCGCGAATAGCGATCTGCCCGACGACCTCGCAGTCGCCGAAGGCATCCACATCTGCCGAGACAAATGTGAAATGCCTGTTTGCTGAATAGTAGTTCGACACCTCGCACGAGGAGGTTCGCTCGTAAGCTTCGTGGTCATCATTGTCGAGGATATCCGCAAGTTGATCCAGCGCTCTTGTGCGGCGAAGGTAAGATGTGAGAAGTTCCACATCCGATTCTGATGGATCGCAACATCCGTTGATTTTCCTGATAGCGGCAGCCAACGTTTTTATCTGATTGGACTGGTCATAGCACAGTCCGTCCGAAATGATTAATTTACCTCTAAAACATTGAAACAATACTACTTGCGTCGTATCGCCAATCGTGATCGAAAACTCTGCTTCGGTTGTACAAGGATTGCCCCAGGAACGAACCACGCTGTGCTTTTCCAAAAATTCGTCTCGCATTGCGCTCTCGTAAGCATCGGCGGTGAGTGACGGAGTTTCCCGCATGTATTGAGTAATCTCTGATTGAAACGGAAAGACGCCGAGCGCCAATTTATTGTACGGCCCGCCGGTTGTGCTCAGTGCTTGGGCGACAGCAATAAAAAGCTCTCGGGCTGCTGACTGCTTGCCCGATTTATCTTCAGCGCTGCCGGGAATGGCGTCCTCGATTTCTGGCAACGTCATGCCCCCGTATGCCTTCATATCGTCGCGGCTGATATTTTTATGCGAACGGAGGCATTCCATGAGTACGATCGGATCATTTTTCACGGACCCGGGTTCTGCTGCCATTTCAGGATGTTGTGTTGTCAGACAAGCTGCTGTTGATTGTGCCGTTTGTGCGTTAATTGGCTGCATATAAGAGAGGATACGTGAGAAATGTTCTGCGACCAAAAATATTTGCGCCTTCGGAATCGGATCTCCTTGATCGATGTCAGCGCCCGGATTCCCGATGCCGTATTGTCTTCCAAGGGCCCGCTTTCTTGTGTTTTGCTTGCCAGAGTGGGGAGGCCGGATGATTGCCCATGCTGATGGCCCTGTGAATGTTCGTCCGTGGCGTGACCCACTCCAAATTGTAACACCTGTTGTCGCACTGGTCGCCGTTGATATGATCGACCTGGATACAATCGGGACTGCTGCGAGGCACGAATTCCTCAGCGACGAGGGTATGGATGCAGACTTGCCGAATGCGGCCACGATCATGCAATTCGACATAAATATAACCGTGGAAATTCCGAGTCCCAAATAGTCGGCGGCCGGTTTTGGTGTTGAAGACCTTACCGTCGCTCGACACTTCGTAGTGAGGAAAATCCGAGACCGGCACAACTGGCTTTTTTATGGGCTTTTTCATACCCCCTCATGAGCCGCTCGGTCAGTCGGTCAATGGGAAACTTTTTTCCTTGTGAAAAAAAAACACCACGGCTTGCAGCCGATGCCAACCAAGCCGCCGTAGAGTCCTCCCATAGCCGGGTTCCATCTATCAGGAGAAAAAGAGATCGGGCTGGGACGGATTCGACAACTGGATTTTCTTTTTCATCCGGATTGCTTTGCCAGAGATGGGAGCCGGGGGCTCAACCGGAGGGGGAGTTTTTGACGTCTTCTTTGGGGGCTTTGCATATCTGGACCGCAGGGGGTGCGAATGAGAATGAAGGGGGCTTTCGACGACGATATTGGCTTCAATGTGGTCTAGGATTTTATCACATTCTTTCCTTCCTGCGGGGGTGAGAACAAACATCAGATTGCGCTTGTCTTCTATATCCCTTGAGGCATCAACCCAACCCCTGTCGCGGAGTTTTTGCAACGCGATCGAGAGGGTTCCTTGGGTCACGCCGACCACTGCTTGAAGCTCCCTTCCAGGCATCGGCTTCCCGTTCCGCAAGTTGTGCAGGATAGCCAAGGCCGTCGTGCTCAACCCATTGTTATCGAGTTGAGCGATTTGCCGAGAAAGCTTGTTGCCGTGGCAGATTATTTCAAGCGCATGAGAAAGCTGATCCATAGAGAAAAAGATAGCAATCAATGTATTGGAGTCAATGCAATATGGATTCAATTCCTCTGTCGGATTCTGGATAGGTTGAGAAATCGACCGCAGATGCGCGTCGAAAATGCCACCTCAGCTAACCCTGAATTATGGGGCTGGTTGATCAGTATTATAGATTGAAAGCAATGCATTGAAAGTAATGCACTTCCTGTTTTCAAATTCGTCGCATCACACCCCACCAACTCGACGAACTCATCGATCGAAGATGTTTTCTCCGGATGCGGAACATTCGACAAAATGCATTGAAAGCAAACGGTTGTCGCTTCCCGTTTGTGGATCCATTCAGGGACCCCCAAAAACAATTACTGTCGTTTTATTGGCTGGGGATTTCCCCGGAGATGGAGGCAGGGACGGCACTATTTGTTTTCTCCTCGTGACGCCGCGGCGCAGAGAGAGGTGGCGCGCTGAAACGGAGCCAGTGAGATCGTTAGATTTCGGAAGGTCTCTGGGGTATAACCAAAACCAACAGAGACATGAAACAGAAGAGAAGAAACCACAGTGCGGAGTTCAAAGC
>Ga0194053_10000241_pt1 | contig 41790 bp, 37 predicted proteins | sample SepL228m_MetaG_FD_161684 | JGI IMG/M metagenome (GOLD analysis project Ga0194053, IMG submission 161684) | Anoxic zone freshwater microbial communities from boreal shield lake in IISD Experimental Lakes Area, Ontario, Canada - Sep2016-L227-8m | ecosystem: Environmental > Aquatic > Freshwater >... | reverse complement strand
CTTAAAATATGGAACGAGTATTACAACAACTTAGAACACTGTGGACTTAATGGGAAAACACCAAATGAAATGCTAGAATTATGAGTGACAAATGTGTGTACCTAAAACAAACAAAACCACCTGTGTAGGTGGTTTTGTTAAAAGTTTGTTTGGAAAAATTAGGCGTTTGCTGGTACAAGGAGATCTGCTTTGAGTTTTTCTTTTTCACCTTTTATGAGCAAGTCAAATGTTGGAATTTTGCGATGGAGAAAAGTCATTACATCCTGTGGTGTAGTGGAGTCTTCATCGAGAAGGAGATCGAATTCTGTCTGTTCCTGCTCGGAGAGAATATCAAGAGACCGCACGAGAATCGCTTGGTAGACAAGTCGCCCGATGCGTTCTACCATCTCGCTTCGTTTTGGCTCTGGAATCGATTCCAGTCCCCACTCTTTGATTATGTCATTTGATAATGTGTTCATTTTTTATGTAGAAATTTACTCAGTTTAATTATATGTTGTTCGTGTGACGGCGTCTATGTAGTTATGCCCAGTTTGATTTATGGCTTTGTACTCAGCCTTTTCAAAGCTTCTTCGTGTGCTGTTTTTTGAAGTGAATCAAGTGCTGATTTTGTTTGATTAAATGCTCTTTCATAGACTGTCTCAGGCTCCCACCAATGAGCTTTTTTGAGTCCACTGAGTAATTCTATTTTCTTGCCAACTTCATCGACAATCCCACTCGCAATTTCTTTGCCATTGAGTAATATTTTTACAATGTGATTATTATCTCCAACACCTGAAAGGACAAAAATTTTCCCATTTTCAAAATCCATTCCCCATGAATTAAAATTATTAAACCACACATCATTTTCTTTTATTTTTTCAACTGCTTCATTAAATGTTGTGCGAATAGTTGCATATTGGTCACTATCTTGAAATCTATCGTCGAGAACAAAAGATTTTCCACCTTCCATATATTGTGCAGGTGCTTCATGAGCGATTGGTACTCCGTTTACTACCAGAGCTTTTGTTCCGTTGTTTTCGACAACATAATTAACGAGATTACCATTAAACTGTCCGACTTCTGTTGCGGTAAACTGAGGTGCTGTGCCACCAGAAACAACTTCTGAACTCAAAACTTTTGGACCCGGGGCAACAGAATCCGGATTAAACTTTGGGACTTCTGTTGGCTCTTTGTAAATATTTTTTAATACATTATTTTCAAGGTCTGGCTGTTCGAGCTGTGTTTGTATCTTTGGTGGTTCTTCAAGCTCTACTCGAGGTCCCGAAACTCGGAATTTTCCGAACTCATTTTCAACTACATCAGACTCGGCATCAGTGGTCACGGCTTTTGGAAGACCGTGTCCATCATCAACTCTGAATTTTCCAAATTCATTTTCAACAGTGTGTGGTTCGTTAAATGGTTTAACTGCACCGGATCTACTTTCTGCAACATCAACGTCTGGATTTTCGTTATCTACTTCTGCTGGAACAGAATCACTTTCTCCACCAATATCCCCTCCTCCACTTGTTTTTTGAATTTCAGCAGTTTGGTCAGGTGGCGTTACGCGCAATTTCGGATCATCAAAAGCTGATGGTCTACCCGAAATTCCCGCTCTCTGATTTTGGAGTACAGAAGCATTATCTTGTTTGAGAGAAACTCCAACTTCTTTATCTGAACCGAATCCAAACATTCTCTTCATACCTCCCCATATTCCTGTACTCTGTGGTACTTCTGGTGCAAGAGAAGATTGTACTGCACCAAGCCCAATTGATGTTCCCACACCAGTTGCAAGCATTGCTCCAGCTTTGTAAACTCTCTGTCTCTTTTTGAGATTTTCTTGTTTCTCAAAAAATTCCATGAGCTCCTTTTCTTTCTTCTCAAAGTTCTCCATGCTTATTTTAGTACCATACCCTTCCAGTGCCCTTTTCTGCCGTATCTCATTTCCCAATTCTTGAGCAGCACCAAAACCTTTGCCCACCATTTGGGCAGCAACAGCTCCAGTCAGACCTCGAACCGCTCGATAACCAGCATATGTGGCAGCACCAGATGCTGCGATACTTCCGACCGACAAACCAAGACCAGTGATGAGCGCAGTACTCAAAGCAATTCTTGCGGGCATAGGCAATTTACCCCATTTTTCAAATGCTTTTCCGATAATACCTTTTTCCAGCGGTGGAACAGATTCAAGAATTTTTTCGTTCAGTGTTTTGTATTCTTTTTCTGCTTGGTCGAGCAAAGCCTGATTAAGTTTTGGTTGTCCTTCTGTACCAGACGCATTTGTACTTCTGTTTTCAGGAGTCAATAACGCTTGGCTTTTCTTTTTCTTTGCAAGAATATATTGTTTCTCTGCATCATCTAGTTTTGCTCTGTCGATTTCTGGCATTTTCTTTTCATGGCCAGTAAACCCCAGATCGGCTTTTATTTTCTGCCACCATGATTTTCTCTCACGATTTTTGTTTTTCCACGCAATGAGTTCTTTTGCATACGCTTCACGCGCATCATCAAGCTCTTTCTCGATTTCTTCTTTAGAAAGAGTTTTTTCTTTCGGTGTTACTTCCTCTGGTTCAGGTACCGGTATTGGTTCATACACTTTCGGCTCTTCTTCTTTAATTTCTTCAATTTTAACTTTTACCTCTGCAACAGTTTCTTTTTTTTCTGAAACAGGAGTTGGTGGAACAACAGGTTCAGGAGTTGGTTCTGGTTCTGGAGTTGGCACAGGCGTTGGTTCGAGCGTTGGTGGAATGATAGGTTCGGGAGAAGGAGTCGACTCTGTTGGTTTTGGAGGTTCTTGTGGAGCAACTTCTGCCAGAGCAGGTTCCGGAACAGGAACTGGCTCAGATGTCTGTACCGGTTCAGAAACTGGTTCTGGAGTTGGTACAGATGTCGGAGCTGGTGTCGGTTGCGGTGCAGAAGTTTTTTGAGATTCTTGCCATCTTTTTTCTTCTGTCGCAATTATGTCCATCTTTTCTTTTCTCAAAACATCATCACCAATTCGAGAAATAATAAACCGTGCATCGTCAAAAAACTCTTCATCAATTTCAAAATCATTTAAGAAATCAGTAATCAATGTAGACAAAGTTTTGTCTTTGAATTTTCTATTGGTTATTTTTTCTACCTCATCTACAGCTTCTAGCCAATCACCATTACCGAGTTTTGCGATTGCACTCTCTGCATGTTCTTTGTCAGATTCAGATATTGTATCCTCTTTTTTTTCTGGAGCAGGAGTTGATTCTGTGGATTTTGGAGGCTCCTGTGCCGGAGTTTGCTCGACGACAGGTTGTGGTGCCGGGGTTGGTTGTGGTTCCGGCTCTGGAGTTGGTGCAGATTTTGGAGTAGGTTTTGGAGTTGAAGGTTGTGCCGTGTTAGTTGTAGTTTTCTCTCGTCGTTTTGTATAAATAATATTTAATGTCTCTGCTTTTTTTGTCGGATCAGAAATATAACCCGCCAAAACTTCAGCACGATCAAAACTTCTGATATCTATCATTTGTCTACAATAATGCAAGAAGACAGCGTCTCGAGAAGTTTCGTCTTTAATTGTAGCCAACGTATCTATAAACAAATCAAAATTTCCATCTTTATTATATTGTGCTGTTGCACCATTTGCGATGTCTTCAAATGTTGGCTCTGTTTTTTCTGGGGCAGGAACAGGTGGAGTTTGTTCTGTCTGTTCTCCTTTTACAATACGTATTGGAATTTCATGTGTACCCTCTTCCGCTGGCAATGGTGATTTGCCTTTTTTTGGAGATTCCATATGACTTAATTGTATCTCTTTTAAAAAACAAAGCAAACAAAAATCCTCCACTTTGCTGTGGAGAATTTTTTGAGATTTTAAAACTGTGACGAAATTTAAAATCGAAACACGGTTGTAACTTTTCTGGAACATTGCGCAGACCGACGGGTCGAGCACGAAGAAATTTGCTAGCAAGCAAATATTCTGTTTCCAGAAAAGTTACAACAAGTGTGAGGTTTTAAATTTCAAAAAAGAAGTTCACCAAATTCAAAACTTTCAAATTTGGATGAAATTCGAAGTTGAGAATTTGAAAATGAGAGGAGCCGTACATTAGTACGGTGACGAACATTTTCAAATACGAGACGAGAAGTTCGCCAAATTTGGAAGTTTTAAGTTTTACTTGCGTGATTCAACGATTGTCTTTTCAACATTCGCAGGTACGACTTCGTAGTGATCAAATTCCATCATCGCTGATCCTCTGCCTTGTGTCATGGATCGAATATCTGTTGTATATCCAAACATTTCAGAAAGCGGAACTTTGGCATGTATTACTCGGAGCATTCCTCGCTCTTCCATTCCCTCAATCTGTCCTCGTTTTCCAGAAAGTGAACCAGTCACGTCTCCCATGAACTGTTCTGGCATAACACATTCTACTTTCATAATTGGCTCGAGGATAACTGGTCGTGCACGTTTTGCAGCATCTTGGAATGCTTGTGAAGCGGCAATCTTGTAAGCTATTTCAGATGAGTCAACATCGTGGTACGAACCAAATGTGAGCTCACACGAAACATTTACCATTTTGAAACCGGCAACAATACCTCTGTCCATCGCTTCGTGTACTCCTTTTTCCACGGCTGGAATAAATTCCTGTGGAATAACACCTCCTTTGATTGAGTCAATAAATTCAAAGTCATCATATCGATGTACATTCTTTGGAATCTTTGCACCTTCCTCGATTTTCTCGAGAGGTTTGATTGTGAGTTTGACGTGACCGTACTGACCTTTACCTCCAGTTTGCTTGATGTATTTGTGTTCTGCCTCTGCGGAACCGAGAATTGTTTCTCGATATGCCACCTGAGGTTTACCGACATTAACTTCAACACCAAACTCTCGCTTCATACGATCAACCATAATTTCGAGATGGAGCTCACCCATACCAGCAACGAGTGTTTCGCCTGTATCTGAGTTTGAAGAAATCTTGAATGTTGGATCTTCATCGGAAAGTTTTTTGAGTGCCATACCCATTTTTTCTTGGTCGGCTTTTGTCTTTGGTTCGATACGTAGCTGGACCACAGGATCAACAAATTTGATTGGGTCGAGAATAATTGAATTTGTTTCGTCACAGAGTGTGTGAGATGTTTTTGCAGACTTGAGTCCCACAGCTGCAGCAATTTCTCCGGCAAAAACTTTTTTCACTTCTTCTCGTTTGTCTGCCTGAAGTCGCACAATACGTCCGAGTCGCTCTTTTTCATTTGTTGTTGAGTTATAAATATATGTACCAGCTTCTATCGTACCAGAATACACACGGAAGAATGTGAGCTGTCCAACAAATGGGTCGTTTTGCAATTTGAATGCAAGTGCGGAAAATGGCTCATTGTCATCAGCATGTCGAACAATTTCCTCTCCTGTTTTTGGATCTGTACCTTTGACTGGTGGAATATCGAGTGGAGATGGCAAATAGTCAACAACACCGTCGAGCACGAGTTGAACACCTTTGTTTTTGAGTGCTGAACCAGCAAACACTGGAATAAGTTTTACTTTGAGTGTTGCCTCTCGCAAAACTCTCTTGAGATCCTCGATTGACGGCTCCTTTCCATCGAGATATGCAGTCATAAGAGCCTCGTCTTCTGATACAACTTTTTCAACAAGCTCGGCTCGGTATTTCTTTGCTTCATCGAGATATTCTGCAGGAATTTCTTCTTCACGGATTTGCATACCCATTGTGCCTTCAAAATAAAATGCTTTCATTTTGAGAAGGTCAATGACACCGAGGAAATTTTCCTCAAGTCCAATAGGAATCTGGAGTCGAACAGCATTTTTTGTTAGACGATCCAAAATAGATGCATATGATCGTTCAAACGATGCACCCATTCGGTCAAGTTTATTTATGAAGCAGATTCGTGGCACGTTTCCATCATCAGCGTATCGCCAGTTTGTTTCTGACTGTGGCTCTACACCAGCAACTCCGTCAAACACCACAACAGCACCGTCGAGTACTCGCAGTGATCGTTTTACTTCTGCGGTAAAGTCAATGTGCCCAGGAGTATCAATAATGTTGAAACGATACAAACTATCATGCAAAGGTTTTCCATCATTTCCTTTTGGTACGTATGTTGGATTCCAAAAACAGGTAATAGCGGCCGCGGTAATTGTAATACCTCGCTCTCTCTCCTGTTCCATCCAGTCAGTCACTGTTGCACCTTCGTGCACCTCACCTATTTTGTGAGTCATTCCTGTATAAAACAAAACACGCTCTGATGTAGTTGTCTTACCCGCATCAATGTGAGCAATAATACCAAAGTTTCGCACTTTCTCTAATGGATAATCTCTGTTCATAAATAATTAATAACGAATAATAATACTAACAAATAAAATAGCTCATTCGAGCCAGAAATCAATACCAAAACTATATACTAAAAATCATTTTGTTGCAATAAACACCGGAGAGTGGTAAAACTGTGACGGAATTAGGAAGAAATGACAAACGAAGAAAAAATAAACGAACTCCTCAATCAAAAGATTGGAGACTTTTTTAGCCGAGAAAGAATTGAGCAATTCTGCAAAAATCAAAAAATTGTCGGCAGAATTGACAAACTCTTTCATGGCAAAGACAGATTTTTTCCTCAAATTCCCGAGGAATACTGGAGGCTCAGACGTAATGTTATTACTGTCAGAGATTTTGTTAAATTTATCGAGGATGGTAAATTATTTGGAATTCGCAACGTCGGTCCAGAGACAATTCTCGAAATTGTTCTCATTTTGAAAAAAAGCGGAATCGAAGTCGATCTGCAAAAATAGTCTTTATATTTTTATAGCCCCACCCGGGCTTTTTCTTTTATCAAAAATTTCAAAGTTTTGTGTTTTTCTGAGGACTTTTGTTCAAGATCAAAAAACTTCCAAATTTGGATGAAATCCGAGACATACAAATAAAAAACCTACAAAATTAGATGCAATTCAAGGCAAAAAAGAAAAAACATCTGGAGGTGTACTCATAGTACATTGACAGATGTTTTTTCTTTTTTAACGCAGAAGTGCGCTAATTTTGTAGGTTTTTACCAAGCGAAGTGAGCAAAGGCTTTATTGGCCTCAGCCATCTTGTGAGTATCCTCTCTCTTCTTTACTGCCTTGCCTTCATTTTTTGCTGCAAGCAAGATTTCATCTGCGAGTCGGCTCGCCATTGGAGCACCTTTTGCCTCTCGAGCTGCACCGATAATCCACTTCATTGAAAGGAATGAACGTCGCTCTGGTCGTACTTCTCGTGGAATCTGGTAGTTCGCACCTCCCACTCGTCTTGATCGTACTTCGGTAAGTGGTCCTGTATTTTTGAGTGCTGTGTCAAAGACTTCCATTGGGTCTTCTACTTTTGCTTTTTCTTTTATAATTTCAAATGCATCATACACGATAGCTCGTGCAGTTTCTTTCTGACCTCGTTCCATAACATAGTTTACAAATTTGCCAACTTTTTCTGAGTCGTATTTGTAATCCTTGCCAACTATATTTCTGTTTGTAACTTTTCTTCGCATTGTATTTTTTTATTTGAATTATTTACCTGCTTTCTTTGGTCGCTTTGCTCCGTATCGTGATCGTCCCTTCATTCTCTTTTCTACACCAGTTGCATCGAGCATACCTCGAACGACTGTGTATCTGAGTCCAACGTCTCGAACCTTGCCACCTCGGAGGAGAACCACTGAGTGTTCCTGCAAGTTGTGTCCCATTCCGGGAATGTAGGCTGTTACTTCCATACCATTTGTGAGGCGAACTCGGGCAATTTTTCGAATAGCTGAGTTTGGTTTCTTTGGAGTCTTTGTTGTTACCTTTGTACACACACCTCGTTTGAATGGAGATGAGTAAAATACTGGTCTGTTTGTAAGGTTGTTAAATCCGCGCGTCAAAGCAACAGATCGAGGTTTTCGTGCTGTTTTACTTCGCTTTCTTTTGATTAATTGATTTATCGTTGACATTAGGCACTAATATAATATATATCGCTTTATAAAGCAAGTCCTATAATACTATTCCTGTGAGAAGTTTAAACTCTAGAGAAATCACTGGGAACAAAAACTGCCACAAAAAGAAGACAAAAAAGATCAGAATAAATGTTCCATATTGCTCGAGTATATTTCTGATTTTCTGAAATCGATACGGCAAAATAGAGAACAAAATTTTGGATCCATCGAGTGGAGGTATTGGGACCAAATTGAACGTGGCCAAAACGAGATTGATGAGTACAATGTAGCCAAACAGCCCACCAAGGGAACTCAGTATATTGAGTCGCAAAAAGAGTCCAAAAACTATCGCCAAAATAATGTTTGAAAGCGGACCAGCGACTGCTACAATCGCCTCACCCCACCTCTGATTTCGCAAATTGTATGGATTAAATGGTACCGGCTTTGCCCAACCCACAACAACCGGTGAACCCGAAAGAGCGAGAAGTCCTGGGAGAATAATCGAGCCAAGTGGGTCAATATGAGGGATTGGATTGAGCGTCAATCGGCCGGCAAACTTGGCAGTATTGTCGCCTTGCAGATACGCAGCATAGCCATGAGACACCTCATGGATTATGACGGAAAAAATGAATATAATGATTGTAAATATAAAATCTATTTGCATTTTGTGTTGTTTATGATACCATACTTAGCACTATGGCAAAAGCATGTCCAATCAATGGAAAAACATCTCGCATGGGCGGTGGTTATTCAAACCGCACTCGTGCAACCCAGTTTAACCCAACTGGTACCAAGAGAAAATATCCAAATCTTCAAAAAAAGAAGGTTTATATCCCTGAGCTCAAAAAAACTATTACTTTGGAACTCTCAACTAAAGGAATCAAGACAATTCAGAAAAACGGAGCATACATCACCCTCAAAAAAGCAGGATTGATCTAGTTTTGATCTTTTTGTCTGATTTCTGCGTTGCTTACTCCGCGTGCTCCTGCGGAGTATTTTCATACACCTTAGTCGCACTGCTCGTGCGCGCCTTGAACTCAAGCAAAAATATTCAAAACTATGAGATGTGGTGAAATATTTTTTTACTTACACCCAGGAGTTACTGGAACTATTTTTTTGTTTTGCAGAGTAAATTGTTTACCATCCGAATTAAAAACAATCTTACCCATTGTGCAAGTAGCGAGACTTGGAACTTTTAATGTACTGAGTGTGGCAAGAGTTTCCTTGTGTGGGTGACCATATTCACTATTTTGTGCTGACGAAATAACAGCATATTCAGGAGAAACAGCCTTCAAATATTCCTCGCTCGAGCTTGTGTACGAACCATGATGACCGAGCTCTATCACATCACTTTTGAGTCCGAGCTTATCCAGTGAAATTAAATAACGCTCTACCGACTGTGGAGAATCTCCCTGCAAAATCAGACTCGTATTGCCGTACACTAGTCGCTCCACTATTGACCCATCATTTGTAGACAGTCCAGAAACATCTCTGTCCGGAAAAAGTATTTCAATATATGCTCCCCCACCGATATCTATTATTTGTCCACGACGAGCCAAAATATCGGGAATCTGTTTGTTAGAAATTTTTTTCTTGAGAAGCTCATATTCCCCCGTCACACCTTTAATCCCAGACTCAACAAATGCATCTACTGAATATTTGTCGAGTAACGGGAAAAAACCTTCGTAATGATCCCTGTCCGGATTCGTCACAACAAGTAGGTCAATATGCCGTTCGTAAAACGGAACAACACTTGAAATTTCCCGCATCAAAGTTTTGTTCGGGCCACCATCAATCAACACTTTTGTACCAATCGGAGATTCGATGTATGTTGCGTTGCCTTGGCCGACATTTAAAAATGCAACTGTGAGAATGCCATGTCTATTTTCGCGGATTGCAACAGACCACAACAAAAGTGAGACAACAAAAAGGACAGAGAGAATAAACCACTTCAGATTTTCTTTGATATAATTGAATAGTGAACTCATAACATTATTATATAACACAAATATATGAAACCATTTGAAGAGAAAAAATTTAACATTGGAACGCTTGTTGGAATTTCGGACAAGACAACAGAGGAGCATCTGAAGCTGTACGGCGCGTATGTCAAAAATGTAAACGGAGTGACAGAAAAAATAAGCGAGCTCAGCAAGGAAATGTTTGGTGAAAAAAAGGATAACGCTTATTTGATTGGCGAGCTTTTTCGCCGATACAGTTTTGAATACAATGGTATGCGAAATCACGAAGTTTATTTTGATTCACTTTCTGACGGAGCAAAACCACTGAATATGCAAAGCGACTTGGCAAAGATGATGGTGGATACGTGTGGCTCAGTGGAAATATTTTTGATGGGTTTCAAAAATATGGCATTAACTCGTGGCATTGGTTGGGCAATGCTTTGGTACGACAGAAAGGATGATCGCTTGCTCGCTTCGTGGGTTGACGAACAACATTTGGGCCAGCTCTCTGACTGTGCGCCACTTCTTGCTCTGGACATGTGGGAACACTCGTATGTTGCCGACTATCAGCCAAGTGGAAAGAAAAAATACGTGGAAGATTTCTTCACAAATCTAAATTGGGAGAAAGTAGAACAGAATTTTGAAACCGCACGCAAGTAAAAATAACTTTTGGAAACACAAGACCGACCAACGCCAACCACATAGGAAATTTCCTATGTGGTTTTTCTTTTATGTAAAAAATACAATCCTGCACCAATAATTACGTACACCAAAATTAAAATCGCTGGAGAAAATGCCGGAAGTGAGATTGCGCCGAGTGGAAGTGTAGCTCCAAGATGAACCACTGTGAGTTGATACCACAGAAACACATATGAAATTATCGCTGGAATAAAAGAGAAATACCAAGAAATAAGACCGAATATTCCGGTTATAAATCCTAGAAACATTGTCGTTGGTAATGTACCGAGAATCAAAATATTAACCGGCAGAGAAACGACAGACAAAACTCCTGTATTGTAAATAAGAAATGGCAAGACAGTGAGTTGTGTAGCGACGGTGCTGGACACAATTTCGCGCATACCAAATTTTTCTGTTACCCATTTCATATATGGCACAATAAATGGCGAAACAAATATGAGACCAATTGTGGCAAGAGCTGAAAGTTGAAACGATGGATCAAAAACTAAAAGGAGTGGGTTTGGTGCAAGCATAAGGACAACAGCAAAACCAAATGCTCGGCTAGCTGTGTAGTCACGGTTGAGTTTTTTTGCAAAGAACGCCACGAGAACCATTATTGCAGCGCGCCACGCTGATGCTCCCCCACCAGAAAGAATTGTAAACAAAATAATACTGACACAGCCGATTCCAAAAGAAAATGCATTTGGCAAAAATCGCAAAACGGACATGATACTCGTAGCTACAATGGCTATGTTGTAGCCAGAGAGTACCACCACGTGCGACACGCCGGCGCGAGAAAATTCAGCGAGCAAATCCTTGCCGAGTGACTGTTTGGTGCCGAGGAGAAGTCCTGCCATAAGAGCACTTTCCGGCTGTGGTATGGCGAGATCTAGTGCAGATGTAAACGATTTTTTTATTTTGAAAAGTGTGTCTTTGATAACACTTCCATGCCCGCTCGAAATGAGTTTTATTTTTGCATACCCACCAGTGTACCAAATACCTCTCACTCGCAAATATCCAGAGTAATCAAACACTCGTCCATCCGACTCAATATTTTTGGGCTCCTGCAACACAAGACTGAGTGACAATTTGTCTCCATATTTGTACTCGGGATACATCTGAGTCGTTACCAAAATTTTTTCACTGACCGTCGTCGTCGCACCAGTCGAAAAAACTTTTGAAAGTTTGATTGTAAGTTTTGTATTATTTTCTCTGACATCCGGCTCATCCACAACAATTCCTTCCACATTTATTTTTTGTCCTGCAAATTTTTGGAGTTGTGAGGTCTGGTTGAGATCCGAAAAGTACATTCGGCAAATTCCGAGTGAAATTCCGAGAAAAATAATACATACATATCCGAGAAAAATTTTTTGATCTTCTGGAACTGATTTTTTATATACAAAAAGTATCAGACAGAAAACAAAACAGCCAAGCATAAGCCCGGCTGTTACCTTAAACAAAGATCCAATAAAAATACCGCCAATAAATCCAAAAAGTCCCGCAAGTATCATGAGAATTCTTTTATAATTTCCTCCTCATCAGATGGAGAAACTGCTTTTTTAAAACGAGCCGGTTTGCCATGCACCCTCGCTTTGCATTCTTCCCACGTTTTGTGAGTTTGGATAACTCCACCAACTTCACTGACATATGAATACGCTCTCTTTTGCCTCGTCGGAGCCTTTGGTGAAAGTGGATTGTTTCCATGAACATTCAGAGAAACTCCATATCTTTCACGTGCTCCATGGTACAACACAATCGGCTTATTGTCTGCAAAAGTCGTGGCTATAACATCACAGCGCTCATTTGGTGCGTGGCCCGTATGACCCTTGAGCAAGTGCCAATCAATTATTTTGTGATCCGTAGCAAAGACCATTCTTTCCCACAAATCGCGATTTAACACATCCTCTTTCTGTGAAGTTTTCCAATTATTTTTTTGCCAACCCACCACCCAGCGTGTTGAGCCGTTTAGCACATACGCCGAATCAGTATAGATGCTCATTTCGTGCTCGTGAGGGATTGACTCTAATGCGGAAATAACCGCCAAAAGTTCCATGCGATTGTTTGTAGTATGTTCCTCCCGTCCGCCAAGCTCGATCACCATATCGTCTGTCGCCACAATCGCCCCCCAACCCCCCGGACCTGGATTGCCCCTCGCACTACCGTCTGTAAAAATTTGAATCATGTTATTAATTAATTTTTAATTTCTTCCAATATTTATATAATGTAGCATTTTCTTTTTTGATTATTTCTTCTACATCTTTTGGTTTCAAATTTTCAAATTTTCCAAAATAATAATTCCAAATAACATCTTTTTTGGGATGTGCAAGTTGAAATTGCACATTCAACCAATGAAATTTTTGCATCAAAACTAACACGATCAAATCTTTATTATTTTTATTTTTTAATAATATTTTTGAAATATACTCTGTCATAATTTTCTCTCTAAGAAAAATATATACCCACCATACCAAATGTGTACCACGACGATGAGGAGATGTGGTATTCCATTTATGAATAATTGTTTCTTGTAATAACTCAGAGGGACCATCAACATTATAAATTTGAGTATTTTTTCCAAGTTTCCACAACTGTGAGATATTTTCATAAGTATATACATCAGATAAATACCACGGGTATTTCTCGGCTAAAAATTTCAAGTTTTTATTAATCTTTTCCAACTCTGATACTGGTTTATTTTTGACAGAATATTTGTTAAAAATTGAATCAGCTTTTCCGTTATGACTTGGCGCTTCTTGAATAACAATATCAGGCTTGTATTTCAAAATAGCCTTTGCCTGTCTCATATCAACCTTCTGACCTTCTATACAGCTGAATTGTTTAAGTATCATAAAATAAGTATATCAAAATATATCAACAATACGGAGACGAAGTTCGGGAAAATTTCGAAAGTTGGATTTTTCTAAAGTTGCAACGAGATTTATGATTGAGCCGACTTCTACTGGCACAGAAAATTTTTCAGGGCCAGAGAAAAATGCCATAGCTGTGACCTCACGACCACCACCATTTTTAAGTTTCAATTCCAAATGATTTTTTTCTTTACCAAACTGTTTGACTGCACTAACCTCAACATTTTCAAACAAAAAAAGTGGTTTGGGATTTTCAAATCCAAACGGAGCGAATTTTTCCACCATTCCATACGTGTCCCAATTCACATCGCCGAGTGATAATTTTTTATCAACCAAAATATCTTGCGAAGCGTTTTCTTTTTTCATTTCCAAAAACGCCTGGTTGAGCTTGTCCTCCAAAGTATGAATATTATCTTGTAAAACAGAAAAACCACCGGCGCCGGAGTGTCCACCGTACTCCACAAAAACATCTTTTGCCTTATCCATAAGCTCAAAAACATCAATGTCTCCGTTTGACCGACATGAGCCTTTTATTATGCTATTACCATTTGAACCTTCTCTCCCCCAGAGAAAAACTGGCCGATTGTGTTCGTCAGAAAAACTATTTGCCACAAGTCCAAGTAGTGACGGCTTCCATTCCGGATTACCGAGAACCAAAACATTTTTCATTTCGGTATCACGATCAGAAATTTTCTTTTTTATTTCTTTTATCATACTTGCTACCACACCTTTTCTCTCGTCGTTTTTATTATTGAGGTGCTCGGCAAGCATTCCAGCCTCCACCTCGTCTACAGTGGAAAGAAGTTTAAACGCATCAAGTGGAATTCCCATTCGGGAGGCTGCGTTTATTCGTGGAGTTATCATAAAAGTCAAATCGTCTTCAGAAATGTATCTCTGATCAATTTTGAGAAGTGAAAAAAGTTTTGAAAGCCCTGCTCGTGGACTCTTTCGCAACACTTTCATACCATAGTACGCAAACACCCTGTTCTCGCCCAAAAGTGGAACCATATCAGAAAGAGTTGCCAAGCCCACCATATCCAAAAACCATTTTTCTGTACCCTCTTTCCAATCAATTCGTGGATCTTGGATAAGAGCTTGGACTACTTTGAAAATAACTCCCGAACCACAAAGCATTTTTTCCGGATACTCACATCCCTCTTGCTTTGGATTTATTATGGCAAATGCATCTGGCAGATTTATCTTCGGAATATGATGGTCAGTAATAATAATATCTAGGTTGTGTTTTTTTGCTTCCAGAACCTGTTCGTCGTCAGAAACTCCACAGTCAATGGTAATAAGTAGTGTTACACCATCGGCAACAAGCAAATCAATAGCTTCGTGATTTAATCCAAACCCCTCTTCATTACGAAGTGGAATATAATTTACAAAATTGTTATAGCTAATTTTTTTGAAAAAGTCATGGAGAACAACCGCGCCTGGGATACCGTCGGCATCATAGTCGCTGTAAATTGCAATTTTTTCATTTTTTTCTATAGCAGAAATAATTCTGTCCACAACTTTTTTCATATCTTTGAGTAGATATGGGTTGTGAATATGTTTGTCCCAATCAGGATTTAGAAATTTGTCTGCGTTTTCCAGATCAGTAATGCCACGATAATACAAAAGTTCTTGCACAAGTGGATTGTGTGATTCAAAATTTTTTTTGATGTCTTCTGGTATTTTTTCTCTCAGGGCATACTTTTTTTGCATTTCCTGATTTTATCACAAATATGCTAAAATGAGTTCACTATGGAAAATTGTATATTTTGCAAAATAGTTAAAGGAGAAATACCGTCATATAAAGTGTATGAGGACGAACATTTTTTGGCTTTTTTGGATATTCATCCACAGTCCCCTGGACACACACAAGTTATACCGAAAAATCATCATCGTTGGGTCTGGGATGTAAAAAAAGTCGGAGAATATTTCGAAGTGGCAAGAAAAATAGCAAAGGCACAGCAAAAAGCCTTTGATACAGACTGGATACTTTCAAAGATAGTTGGCGATGAAGTAGAACACGCTCACATTTGGGTTTATCCTAATTCAAACGTCAAAGGTGACAAAATAGATTTTGCTGGAAATTTGGAAAAAATAAAAAAGTTTTTATAAAAGAAAACCCCGAATATATTTCGGGAAATTATTCAGATCTATGATAACGAATAATGATGTAACCAATAATTAACACAATTGCTATTATTCCAAGAATAACAAAAAAAGGATTGTCTTTTTTCATTTCGACTTCCAGATACATAGTGTTCAAAATAAAGAGTAAAGTCAAGTCATGACGCAAGCGAAGCAGTTCGCTTGCTGTCCCATAACACGTATAATAAAACACCCAATATTTTTGGGTGTTTTATTATACGTGTTGCGGGACCATGACTTGCACATGGGTCCCAAGGTTATGAGCCTTGTGAGTTACTGCTACTCCATCCCGCTATCAAATACAATACCACAAAATGAATATGTTGCATATAATACAGCCTCGGTACAAAAATAGCAAGTATCCAACGTGAGACTAAATTATTTTAAACTCATCGAATACTGTTCTGTATAATTCAATCACTCTACGCGCCTCACGTTGATTCAATAGAAAATCAGATCCCTGATGAGCGATTTCGTTTCTTATTTTGTGAGCTTCCCATGCATTGTCGATAGTTGTAAAATCACTTTTTTCAACAGCTTTGAGTTTCTCCCCTATTGTGTCTCCCGGCAAAGATAGTTTACTGAGCAAATCATTGAGCATAATATCCGCCTCAATAATCGCAAGTCTCCAATCATTTTCATTCAATGATTCACTATGGTCAAGAATTTTTTGCCATTTTGGATTTACGTCTGGCTCAGCCACTTCGATCTGGGGATACAAAAGTGCATGCTCAATCATTCGGAGTTTCCTGATTTTCATATACAAAAAGACAACAGCAAGAATAAATAGCAGAGAAATCAACACCGACACATATCGGAGAAGCCACACAAAAGACAATGCACTGATAACAATTTTTTCGAACACACTTGGCTCGCTTTCTACATATGCAAGATCACTTTCTTTGACCCATCCATCTGCACCAGTCTCATAATCAACATACCAGTATCTTTCTCCGTTTATTGTGACTGGTCCTTGCAAAATTTTTCCTTTTGTACCAAATGTTTGTGAACCAACTTGTTTCTCTCCGGGAGAATCATACACCGCAGTAGTGTCTTTGGAACTTATTACTTTTGCATTGATTGCATCGTTTAGCGAAGCGATCGGTCTCGTATGCGACAAGACAATCGCCTGTGGAGTAAAGCAGGACAGACCGCACGTAAAAATGCGCGATGTTGTGAGTAATGAGACAAAACCGTTTATGATATAAATTGCAAAAAATGCGAGAGCAATAAAACTCACAATCTCAACAAATGGATCTTGTGATGTTGGTGCAGGAGGAGGAGCTGGTTTGTCAGGTTTTTTTTCTGGAGGCATATATGTGTCACTTTATTATATCACTCTCCGAGAAATTTTTTGCCAATTTCAAACAAAATATGTTCATTATCGTGTGACGAGAGAAGTTGGAGTCCAACTGGTAGAGAAATATTTTCTTCTGTAACAGATCCGGCTGGAATAGAAATTGCTGGAATTCCTGCTATGTTTGCCGAAACTGTAAAAATATCGGCTAGATACATTGAAAGCGGGTCACTAGCTTTTTCCCCTATTTTGAAAGCTGGACTCGGTGTGGTAGGGATTGCAATTGCATCGACTGTTTCAAACGCCGTAGAAAATTCATCGGATATTTTTTGTCTGAGTATCAAAGCTTTGTTGTAATACGCATCATAATATCCCGTTGAAAGTACATAGGTGCCAATCAAAATTCTTCGTCGTACCTCTGGACCAAAACCTTGTCTGCGAGTTTTGACGTAATCCTGCAACAAATTATCTCCGCCATCTACGTGCAAACCATATTTCACTCCATCAAAACGTGCGAGGTTTGAGGACACTTCGGCGGGCATAATAATGTAATACACAGCAAGTGATTTTGAAACATTTGCCAGCGTGATATCTTTAATTTCGTATCCAAGACTTTTCAATTTTTTTATTGAATCTTCAAAATTTGTTTTGATTGACTCATCGATACCTTCCATTTCAAGTAAATGATATGGTACACCGATAGTCAGTTTTTTGTTTTTGTTTTTTGGATACAAACCGTCTGGATATGTTGTGCTGTCCATCGGATCTTTTCCACGAATCGCATTGAACAAAATCTCTGTATCAGTGACTGTCTTTGTAATAGGACCAATCACGTCAAGAGACGAACCCATTGCCATAAGACCATGGCGAGAAACACTTCCGTACGTTGGTTTGAGTCCGACAACTCCACAAAATGCCGCTGGCTCACGCACAGACCCTCCAGTGTCAGATCCGAGACCAGCGAGCGCTCCATCCATCGCAACAGCAGCTACCGATCCTCCTGACGAACCTCCGGCAACCCGTGTTGTATCAATTGGATTTTTTGTCACACCAAAAGCCGAATTTTCCGTAGAACCACCCATAGCAAATTCATCCATATTTGCTCTGCCGAGAAACACGACTCCCTCTTTTTTCAGTTTTTCAATAACAGTGGCGTCATATGGAGCTACAAAATTTTCCAAAATTTTTGATGCCGATGTAACCTTTTTTCCTTTATTTAAAAGATTGTCTTTGATTGCAAGAGGTATTCCTGTGAGCATTGTCATCTCGCCGTTTTTTATTTTCTTGTCGGCTTCGTCGGCCTGTTTCAACACATCATTATAGACTTCGAGATATGCATTAATATCTGCATTTTTTGATTTGATGTTTTTCAAATATTCCTCTGCAAGTTCTCGTGCGGTAAATTTCCCTGCTTTGAGGGATTCGTGTGCCGACAAAATTGTCAGAAAATGTACATCAATCATATGTTTATAATATTTTTTTTACTTTGAAATATCTGCCCTCTGTTTGTGGAGCATTGTTCAACAGATCATCTGTGTATTCATTTGGTTTATTTGTGGCAACATCTTCCCGAAACACATTACGCAAAAGAGGCGACGTATTTTTTATGTCACCCTGTATATCTTGTATTTGTCCGACATAACCCAAGATAGAATCCACCTCTTTTGTCAGGTGTTTTGCCTCATCATCTGTAATTTCTATTCTGGACAAATCCGCCAAATGTTTTATGTCGTTTTCGGTTACCATATGGGTATCATATCATTTTTTGTGACCTATTCAAATGAAATGTGGCCAACTGTTAAATCTCTTCCACAAAGAGCATATTTGTCGAAACACCTTTTGTGTTGAATGGTGCGCCCGATGCAATAACAACCTTGTCTCCCTTTTCGGCAAGTTTTTTATCCAGACAATATTCTCTGACAATTTTGAAAACATCATCTATTGTTTTGTATCGAGGAATGAGAACTGGAAGTACACCAAACGACAATGCAAGCTGTCTCGATGTCACTTCTTGTGGTGTGAGAGACAAAATAATCGGCTCTGGCTTGTGACGAGAAATCATTCGTGCAGTAAATCCTGATTCGGTCAAAGCAACAATCACTTTTGCACCGACATCATGAGCAACTTTCACCACAGAAGCTGTGATTGAGTCAGTAACAGAAAATTCTCCTTCGCCACCACGTCTGACACTGTCTCGCTCTGGATAATCTTTTTCAATTTCGCGAGCAACTCGAAACATTGTTTGAACCGCTTCCACTGGATACTGTCCGAGTGTTGTTTCTTCGGAGAGCATCACCGCATCGGTACCATCCAAAATAGCGTTTGCTACGTCGGACACCTCCGCACGTGTCGGCACCGGACTTTTTATCATTGACTCGAGCATTTGTGTTGCTGTAATAACCGGCTTACCAAATTTGTTACATTTCTGGATAATCATTTTCTGGTAATATGGAACTTTTTCTGCCGGTACCTCGATAGCCAAATCGCCTCGCGCAACCATGATGCCCTGAGAGAGTTTTATAATCTCATCAATGTTTTGCAGAGCCTGTGGTGTTTCTATTTTTGCAATCACTCGTGCCATGGAGCCCCTTTTTTTCAAAATCTCAACGAGATCTGCAATATCAGACGGACTTCTGACAAATGAGAGTGCAATAAAATCAACATTATTTTTGAGACCAAATTCCAAATCTGCCAAATCTTTTTCTGTGATTGATTTTACAGACAAATCCGAGTCTGGAAGATTGACTCCTCGTCTGCCTTTGGTTGTACCTCCGATAATAATTTTACATACTACTTCATTTCCATTCACCGCCGTTACTTCAAATTTTTTCTTGCCATCATCTACCATGACAGTATCGCCAACCTTTACCTCCTTTGGAAACTCTGGATAATTGATTGAAACTTTTTTCTCGTTCCCAACAATTTTTTCTGTTGTTATGACAATCTCCTCTCCAGCGACAAGCCCCACTTTCTCCTCAGAAAATTCTCCGAGACGGATTTTTGGACCGCCGAGGTCCTGAAGTATTGCTCCTGGCAAGCCAGTTTTTTTGAGCGCAGATCGAAAATTATCTACTCGTTTTTGATGCTCGGCAAAATCACCGTGAGAAAAGTTGAGTCGCATAACATTCATACCCGCGAGTAAAAGTTTCTCGAGCATTTCCTCGGACTCTGTCGCTGGACCTATTGTGGCAACTATTTTTGTTTTTTTTGTTATTTGCATATGTGTAATTATTTATTTTTATTACCTTTGATTTCTTTGTCTATTATTTTTACTTCATGATCAAAATGATAACTATGAATTTCTCCGGTCTCAATCTCGACTTCACATATTTTTGTATCATCAATGTTCTCAAGGTGTTTGATAAGTGCACGGAGTGAATTGCCGTGTGCAACAATGAGTACATTTTTGCCAGCGAGCAAATCTTTTTTTATGCATTCCTCATAATGTGGCACGACACGAGCATGCACATCTTTGAGAGTTTCTCCCTCGGGAATCGGTGTATCCCATCCTCTACGAATATTTTGAAATGCTTCATCACCAATTTCCTCCTTTACTTGCCATTTATTTTTGCCCGTATGAATTCCGTAATGTCTCTCGTTGAGTGCCTTGTGTGATGTGTGAGTCAGATGATGTTTTCCAGAACCGATTTTTATATGTTCAAACGTTTGATGTGTTCGTTTGAGTTCCGATGTATACACAACATCAATATGTTCATCTTTCAAAAGTTCTCCGGCCATTCTCGCTTCCTCGATTCCCTCCTCGGCCAAATCAACATCCGTCCAGCCAGTCCACTGACCGAGTTTGTTCCACTCTGATTTACCGTGTCGAATTAAAAATAGTTTTGCCATATGTGTTATTTGTTAAAAGCATTTTTGCCAGCGAATACAGCTTTCTTGCCGAGAGATTCCTCGATGCGGAGAAGTTGATTGTATTTTGCTGTTCGCTCTGACCTACATAGTGATCCTGTTTTAATTTGTCCTGTACCGAGACCTACCACAAAGTCTGCAATCGTCGCATCCTCCGTCTCGCCAGACCTGTGTGAGATGACAGAAGTGTAGCCGGCCTTGCGTGCCATTTGGATTGCATCGATTGTTTCCGATACTGTACCGATCTGATTGAGTTTTATCAAAATTGAATTTGCACATTTTTCATCAATGCCTTTTTTGAGTCTGGAAATATTTGTCACAAACAAATCATCTCCGACAATTTGGATTTGCCTTTGTCCCGCCGGAGCCTTGTGCGAAGGAGGATTTCCGAGTGTTTTTGTCATAAGCGCGTATCCGGCCCAATCGTCCTCTGCCAAACCATCTTCAATAGAAACAATTGGAAATTTTTTGACCCAGTCAGCATAAAATGCAACCATTTCCTCACTCGACAAAACTTTTCCTTCTGTTTCCAAATGATACTTGCCGTCTTTGTAGAGCTCGCTCGCTGCACCGTCAATCGCGATACCAATATCTTTTCCTGGCTTGTAACCAGCATTTGTGATTGCTTCCAAAATAATTTCAATGGCCGACTCGTTTGATGGCAGTGACGGCGCGTATCCACCCTCATCTCCAACCGACGTATTGAGTTTTCGTGCTTTCAAAAGTTTTTTGAGTTCGTGGAATACTTCTGTTCCCCAACGCAAAGCCTCTGCAAATGATTTTGCTCCAACTGGCATAATCATAAATTCCTGCAGATCCGTCGAATTTTCCGCGTGTTTGCCACCGTTTAAAATATTCATCATTGGCACTGGGAGCATTACCTCTTTTGTTTTTGAAATATCTTTAAAATATTTCCACAAAGGTTTCTTCTGAGACTCGGAAGATGCTTTTGCAAATGCGATTGAAACACCGAGAATCGCATTCGCACCAAGTTTTGTTTTGTTCTCTGTTCCGTCGAGTTTTATGAGTGTGACATCGAGTGTTCTCTGATCAAAACTTTTTCCTTTCAGAGCTTTTGAAATGAGTGTGTTTACATTCGCGACCGCTTTGAGCACACCCTTGCCACCATATCTTTTTTTGTTACCATCACGAAGTTCGCAGGCTTCATAACTGCCAGTCGATGCTCCCGAAGGTACTCCTGCTCGTCCGAATGATCCGTCTGCCAAATAGACATCCACCTCAACTGTCGGATTACCTCGCGAATCCAAAATTTCCCTGCCAATAACCTTTGTGATTTTTTGCATTGTGTAAAATAAAATAAATAGTAAAAGCTACCCATCGCAGAGCATTGTACGTAAAGAGACAAAGTGTTTAAGTTTCGAGTGAGAATCAGAGAGATTGGCCACCGAAATTTGAACATTTTTTCTTGACTCATATGCCCGCCAAGGCAACACTAGGAGTATAGCAGATTTTCGCAGAAATCAAAATTCCTTGTTAAAAGAGAATTTTTTTGGTACATTATTGAAGTAGTTTTTGCGCGTGTAGCTCAGTTGGTAGAGCACTCGACTGATACTCGTGGGGTCCCAGGTTCAAATCCTGGCACGCGCACCAGAACAAAATGCAGAGCATTTTGACCAGCCAGGATTTGAACAGATCGGCGGTTTACGAGCTCAGCAGAGCTTGCCGCGAATGTAATTTTAAGTAATTATATGATACTATTTAGGTAATATGAGCCAAGAAGAATTTATACCACCAGGCACAGAATCTAACGAATCGAAATTAGAGAAATTTAGATCTAAGATTCTAAAACTTAAAAAAGATTGGGCAACCATCAAAACTCTCTGGAAAGATTCTGAAATTGAAAATGACCCCTTCAAACCAGTTGAACAAATTAAACGTATTGAAGATGAGATAATCCCAATACTTATTGATCTATTAAACGCAAAAGGTGAAGAACGTGAGTTCTTATATAATTCCGCGCAAAATGTAAGAGATGAAAGTGCTGGCCGAAATATTCAAGTGCGTGGGGTTATTGAAGCAAGTAACATATGTCGTGAAAACTGCCTTTACTGTCCAATGCGAAGGGATAACTTACGAGAGTTAAATAAAAAACGAATCTCTCCTGAACAAATAATCGAACAAGCAAAAGTAGCACATGAAGCAGGAATTAAGGAACTACTTATTCAAAGTGGTGAAGATAATGGAATTATTTCTACAATTGTAAGTGCTATTAAGACAATTAAATCTTCTCCAGAATTAAAAGACCTGAGAATTATTGTTAATCTCGGTGACCATACAGAAGCTGATTATTTGGCGCTTGCACAAGCTGGTGCAGAAGGTTGTTTGATTAAACATGAGACTTCAGATAGAAATTTACACAAAACAATGCGACCTAATAGCACCATTGAAGATCGCACCTCATACTTACTCCAGGCTCGTAAAAGTGGTATGTACATTGGTACAGGTGTAATTGTTGGATTGCCCGGCCAAACTGATGAATCATTGGCTGATGATATTATCTATGCAGGACGACTTGGTTCATGGGAAATGGTTAGCTGTTCACCATTTACTGCAAGTAATGAAACTCCACTTAAGGATAGTCCTTCTGGTGATTTCTATAAAACTTTGAATATGATTGCAATTTATCGTCACTTATTTCCAATAGCCCGTATTCCATCAGTAAGTAATTTGGATAATAAACTTTTATCTTCACGACCTACTGACTTACCCGTTTCTGGACAATCAATGGGAATTAAAGCCGGGGGTAATGGTATAACAATTAATCTTACACCACACAATATACGCGAAGATTACAAAATTTATGATACAGATAAAAAACGTGAAATAGTTGATTTCTCAAAAGCACAAAAAATATCCGAAGAAACCGGATTACCACTTGATATTAATGCAATACCGCATACTGAAAAACAAGCAGAAATAAACAACTCCTCAAAATGGAGTAAAATATACAAAGAGCAAAATCCCAATGAGATTCCTTGGAATTTTGAAAAAATCCCAACTTGGTTTAGCGAAATAATTGATTCTGGTTGGGTAAGCCCGTGTAAAACTCTTGATGTGGGTTGCGGATTAGGAAACTACGCGAATTATTTGTCTGAAAAAGGGTTTGATGTACTCGGAGTTGATTTTTCTGATGAGGCAGTCAAACAAGCTAGAGAAAAATTTAAGAGAGAGAATTTAGAGTTTAGAGTAGGTGACGCTTTGAATCTCAAACCAATAATAGACGAGCAAAATTCAGAAATGTTTAAATTTGTAATTGATATCTCTCTTCTACACCATATAAAACCCGAGAATCGAGAAAAATACGCAAAATCATTAACAGATGTAACCGAAAAAGGAACAAAACTTATAATAAGTTGTTTTAGTGAAAGCGATCCTGTGTTTGAAGGGCAAAAAGCATTTCAAAATCCTGATACAAATACCGTAACTTATGTATTATCAAGAGAAGATATCATAAAAACATTTGAGAGCCAATTTAATATTGAAGAACTCAGTGAAGTTGAATTTGGTAAATTTAGTAAAATTGGAAATAGTATGACTAGAAAAAGACATCTCGTTAAATTGATTAAAAAAATAAGTAAACCAAAAACAGAAAAGGTGTACTGAAACTGTAAGTTTCAAATATCCTGACACGAGCACCTATAAATAATTATTCATATTTTACAAATAAAATAACAAGACTGGTTGTCTTGTTTATTGTTTGGAAATTTTATATAACGCGATAGTGTTTGCCGCATCAATCCATGCGAGTTCTGCACTACCTCCCGAACCAATCGTTGCTAGAAGTAGAACGTTAATCGGACGAGTATATCTTCGATTACATTCTCCACATGTTACTTCTTCTGATTCTTGTAATTTTATTGTGACAGATTATCCGTCATCATGAGAAAAAGCGTTTGGATAATGTTTTAATACAAAATCTCTTGGATTTTCCATTTTATTCCAGTGAATAACTTACCATTAGTTTAAAAAATGTAAATACTTTTATTATTTAAAATCTCATATTTTCCCAAACAAAAAAGGGCCGACATCCTGCCGACCCCCGCACACCTACACGTCCTAGTAGGTGTCGTTGATGTGACGCCGGAGGGCGTCACGCGTTCTCCTTTCCTCCCGCGCGGCTTTCAGCTCCGGGCGGGCGAAGAAAAAGTATAAAATCGAAAATTCTGCAACAATTGCCACCAAATAAGCACTGGTGGCATGGATCATCTCTGCGACGAGGATGATCAACATCATGGTAATGAAACCAATCACTTTCATACTGGTATAATTATACCATATTAGTATTATACTTGTCAAGCATATTCGGTGCACAGAAAAACCGCCCTGTTAGGCGGTTTTTCGTATATCATTCTCTATTTTGTTCCGTTCACATGGATCTTTCTCCACTGTCATATCGTTTTAATGACCAGACGATCATAGGTCAATTCTGTGCTCAATTGTGGCACAGAATATCGACTCACATTATTTCGTAAAAACGAAATAGGTTTCAAATTGAATTAATCCACGAGCAGCTTCCGCTACCCGTGCCTTGTTACGACTTACTCCCTGTCAATGAGCTTACCGTGGTGCCACATACGTGACGCTTCGGGTATTCCCATCTCCCTTGAGTTGACGGGCGAATATTATCATTAAACTATGATTGAAAGTTCCCACGTAGCGAGCGGATTTCCCGCACTACGCGAGCTCTAATGCATACGTTGCTTCAACTGGAACAACTTTTCCAAACCTGATTTTTTCAAATGTTCCTTTTTTTCGATTAACTTCATTATTTTACAAAAAATAGTGAAATCAAAACTTTTTGAAGGAAACCTGAGTGTATGAGTTTTAAAGAATGGAATTATTATCTCTAATAGTTCTTTTCTGTTGAAAACTTCATATCTGTAACATTGTTGATGATTTGGTCGACTATCTTTTTGGAGATACACCGTGCCACAACCAAAAAATTTCTGTAAAGAATCCAAAATCTTTTTGTCTCGCTCAATGAGTTTGACATAAAATTTTGGCTCCACCGTAACTCTTCGATTTTTGGAAGGTTTTTTTGGATCACGGACATATACCGTGAAGCTACCTTCACCATCAATCAATCCTACAATGTAATCTGGTTTTAAATTTTGCATAGAGTGAGCCCTTCGCTCTGTAAAACAGAGTTACTATGACTCAGCTGACTTCTGACGCTGCGTAAGTTTAATTATATCTCGTCTTACGACGGATAACAACATCAGATCTCCACAGGTTAGATATATTTCAATTCCATACATCCCATACACGGCTTTTCTAGGTTCTTCATCACGCTCACCGCCTCTTTTTCGTGATTCGAACACCGTTTTTTTGTACAGGCTGTACTTTGCATCCAGATCCTCCGCCACAAACCTCGCGATTTGTGGCTATCTTTCTGCTACGCTTTTTCAAGGAGAGGATTTTAACCTCTTTGATATATATCCTGCTGTGCGCTTTTATTGTGAGTACAAGACTTGAGAACGTATTCACCGCGGTATAGCTGACCCGCGATTACTAGCAAATCCAACTTCATGAGGTCGAGTTTCAGCCCTCAATCTGAACTGGGGCGACTTTTATTATGATTAGCTCAGGGTTACCCCGTCGCATCACGTTGTGGTCGCCATTGTATTATGTGTGTAGCCCAAGGTATCAAAGGGACATGCTGACCTGGCGTCATCCTCGCCTTCCTCCCAGCTTTATAACAACAATCTAGCGAACTGATATCTGACCTCATCTACTTTGTTGCGTTTCGTATTTTGTCATTCACCATACGTTAGTATGGCTCATTCCAAAATTCTCACGCGCCTAGTATCTGAGGCCATCTATCAATTCTTGCTAGTGATAGTTCTAAATCCATCATCTTTCTCGATTGCAGTCACAAAGCTGGGCAGTCTCGCCTGACACTTGTAACAGACAACGAGGGTTGCGTTCGTTACCCCACTTAAGGGAACAATTCAAATCACGAACTGACGACGGCCATGCATCACCTGCCTAACTGTCCTTGTGGGACTACTCGAGTTTCTCCGAGTATTCAGCTAGGTTTCAAACCTTGGTAAGGTTTTTCGTTTATCATCGAATTAAACCACATAATCCTCTGCTTGTGCAAGTCCCCGTCTATTCCTTTGAGTTTTAGCCTTGCGGCCGTACTACCCAGGCGGATAACTTAACGCGTTAGCTTCGCCTCCCAGAGGGTCGATACTCCGGAAAGCCAGTTATCATCGTTTAGGGCGTGGACTACTGGGGTATCTAATCCCATTCGCTACCCACGCTTTCGTGTTTCAGTGTCAGGAGTGGCCCAATGTACTGCCTTCGCTTTTGGTGTTCCCCATGAGATCAACGGATTTCACCCCTACTCCATGAGTTCCATACATCCCTGCCATCCTCTAGTTACGCCGTTTCTTTCGCACTTCCGGAGTTAAGCTCCGGGTTTTAACAAAAGACTAACGTGACCACCTACACACCCTTTACGCCCAATAATTCCGGATAACGCTCGGGGCACTCGTATTACCGCTGCTGCTGGCACGAGTTTAGCAACCCCTTATTCTTGAGGTACTATCAATAAACTTTCTCCCTCATAAAAGATGTTTACGACCCAGAGGGTCTTCATCCATCACGCGGCGTCGCTCCGTCAGACTTTCGTCCATTGCGGAAGATTCTCGACTGCAGCCACCCGTAGGTGTATGGTCCGTGTCTCAGTACCATCGGTGGGGGCCAAGCTCTCACTCCCCCTAGACGTCATAGCCTTGGTAGGCCGTTACCCTACCAACTAGCTGATATCCCGCGAGTCATTCCTTTAGCGATAAATCTTTACTCCGAAGAGACTATCAAGTATTAGCTAATCTTTCGACTAGTTATTCCTGACTAAAGGGGATGTACTCACGTGTTACTACCTCGTTCGCCACTGCCCTTGCGGGCCGTTTGACTTGCATGCCTTATCCACGCCGCCAGCGTTCATCCTGAGCTAGGATCAAACTCTCAAATAAAAAGTTTAATCAAAAACTTCATGGAGAACGGAACAAAATAAAGAAAAATATAATTTTTTTATTTTCTGGCTGTTGTGACTTTTGTGTGTATCTTTTATGTATATTGATGTTGAAAAGCATTGCTTTACTTTTCAATCCGAAACTTATTTAAAGAAATTTACTTACGTAAAACTTGCACTAAATATGTTCTCACCCAGCCCCTGAAAGGACTGGGCAAATTCAATTTGATTGTCAATGAACTTTCAAAAATGCGCCTACTTAAGGCACCTGTACAGTATATACATATTATAAATGAAGTCAAGCTTCCTAAAATTAAACAAAAAGGTGGTACTGTTTATAGTTCCCACCCCTACTTAAATTTTATTTTCTATTGAGTAAATCCGGCCATTGCTAGTGCTTCTCGCACTGTTTTTCTCCAATGAGGATTGATTTTCGAAAACCATTTTACCGAACCATTCTCACGGTTTGGATTGGTCTTAGAATCAGCCTCCACATAAACCATATGAAGAAGCATAACTGAATGATATCTTATATTCATGTCGTTGACACCAAAAAAATCCATAGCACCAACAAAAAGGATTTTCTCGGCAGTAAGACCCATTTCTCTTTTGAGTTGTCGTCGCACTGCTTTTTGAATCCTCTCCCCTTTGAGAATACTTCCTCCGGGGATAAACCACTGTCCAACAGAGGGACGTTGTTTCCTTTTTGCCAAAAGAAATTCCAAAGCAAAACCTTTACCCGAAGGTCTCACAATGATCAAATCCACTGTTACCCTTGGAACAGACTTTAAGATTGTCTTAAAAACTTCCTCAGGAATCCACATATTTTTCTTTTGTCCATACTACTCACAATTTTCTTTTTGTAAACAAAAACTCGACCCCTATTTAGAAGTCGAGTTTTTGAAAATAGTCGAAAAATTCTAACTGTTCTGTATTTGCTTTATGTACGTTTCGCCTTGGGTCTTGAATGTCGGATCGTCTTTAATCATTTGTTGAATAATATCAATGGCTTTTTGTTTCTGGCCGATCGTCATATATTCCGAGGCGAGAGAGAGTTTATTTTGTGCGTTTGTTGGGTCTTTTTGTACTCGGTAATTTAGAATTGCAATCACGTCTTGATGATCTCCTATTCCAATATATGCTTGAATAATTCTGTTATCATTCATTACTTTGTCGGGATCAAGTTTTGCAAACATATCTTTTACGACCGCTGCATTTTTGACATAAATTCCTCCAATAGCATAGATGAGTTGTGACTCGGGAGATACGGGCTCGAGATCATATGCTTTTTTGAACACTTCAAACGCTTTTTGATAGTCTCCTTTTCCGATATATGCGGAGCCGAGTTCGTAATAAATTTCCTGTTTTTTTGGAGAGGTTTCAATTGCTTTATCGAGATACACAATCGCTTGATCATATTGACCTATCCGATTGAAAAAGCTTCCGCCGAAAACAAGGTATCGCGTATCACCGGGTGTCTGTTTTATTTTGTCTGCAATTTTCTGTGAAGTGAACGCGATGAACTGCTGTTTATCTGTTACGGAAATTTGTTGTGCAGAAAGTATCTGCGAGGAAACCATTATGAGTTGCTCTAGTGCCTCGCTCGAGCCAAATGAATTCTCATCAAATGTTTTTTTGAAGAGCTCCAAGTTTTTACTGATACCTCCCTGTGGACTCATGGCTTGAATGAGAGTGGTGTTTGCTGTCATTGCTGGCACATTTACAAAATATACGACTCCGATTGTCAGTATTCCGATAACAGGCGCCACGATATAACTCGTCACTTCGCTCAGTAATTTTTTTGAATAAAACGGACTTTTCAAATTTGGACCCGGAATCCTCACAGAGTTTACATATGCAAGAAGTGAGAAAAATAGCACATAGCTCGTGAGATTATCAAACACAAATATGTTGTGAAAAATGTATGCAGCAATCATTCCAGTGAAAATACTTTTTTCGGTTACTGACAAATCATCATTTTCTTTTTTCTTCCAAATAAAATAAAGGAGAGCTACATACATTCCAGCATACGACAAGAAACCAACAATACCTCCGGCAATAAGCCAATCGAGAAACACATCGTGTGTTCTATCAAACCACTGCTCCTGACCATACATTCGTGGATCATAATACTTGTTGAAAACAAAGTTGAAACTTTCCTGTCCCCAACCAAAGATTGGTTTCTCTATCACGCCCTTGATCGCCATTGGCCAGACAAAATATCTGCCTTGAGTTTTTATTTCGGCAGGACTGAGTGTTGCAAATCTGGAAAGTACCGGACTTTTCTGAACAAATGACGCGTTGCGGATGAGATAAAAGCCTCCCACAAGAACAATAAGAACACCGAGAAACGCGTATGAGATTTTTTTGATCTGCGGACTTTGTTTTTCTTTGATAATAATAATGATTGCGGAAAGGATGAGGCCACCGATAATACCGAGTATCGCTCCTCGTGTTGCTGTGTAATACAAAATAACTGTCTCAAGTATTGCTGCCATTCCATACATCCATTTTTGCCATTTTGGTTTAAATTTGTTTGCAATGAAATACAAACAAAGAAAAATATGTACAACAAGATAGATAGCGAGGTATGCCGAGTTGCCAAGTGTCGCATCAACACGAACACCACCCTGGTTTATCGTCAGTGCGCCGGAAAGCTGTAATACACCATACAATGACATAATCACACTCGCCAAAATTGTTGTGTTCCAAAAATAATCCCAAATCTTTTTTGTAAAAACTGATGTTGCGGAAATATATAGAAGAAGCAAATGAGCAATGAGAACAAAACCTTCCATTCTTTCATAGTTGCTCCACAGACTTTTGTATGAATTTACACTGAAAATATCCGCAATCAAAATCGCACCAGTAAAAATAAGTACAGAATATGTTATCCATGACTTTTTTGGCCGATATTCCGGATACAATACAGCGAGCAGAGCGTACAAACCAAACACGATTTCAACCAAAATTCTAAACGTAAAACCTTTTCCGGTAATAAATGGGAAATACATATTTCCCGCCACAATAAACGGTATGAATGGAACCAAAAAAAGCCCAGTCATAACCGAATACGAAAGTAATTTTTTCATCATACCCAAAAGTATATCAAATATTAAAATGTGATGCTAATACTCTCTAATATATGGCTCAATAGCTAACGTATTTTTGTTTTTCAAGAATTTTTTACGAGCGGTTTCGCTCTCAAACATATACAATGCATATCCACCATATCCACCACCACAATATTTCTTTGAAATTTCACCGAGCAATGGAAGTGTTTTCATTCCCTCTTCTAGTTGGGCTTTATACGACAAACCGACAGCTTTGCATAATTTTTTAAAATCTTTTTTTACAACAGCGTCATGTGCCGTTTTACCTGCAAGCTCTATTGCATCATAATTTCTTTTTCGAAACACTGTTCCCGGAGTGTAATGATTTTCACCGGTCCAAAAGAGCGCCATTGTGCCTTTCAAAAAGTCAGGATTTGCTTTCAGTTCCAAAACCGGCTTTTTGCCACTTCTCCAGACACACAGACCTGTTTCCAAAATGACTGCCGGATCTTGCCAACCGACGCCTAAACTGAGTTCTGATTTGATTGGATTAAATCCAGTGAGTACAGCGTGTGCTGCCGATCCACCAAGTCCCGCTCCTTTTTGATATTGCCACTTTGTCAAACTGACCGAGGAATCTATCGTACAATTTACAATATACGCTCCCTTACGTGAAAATTTTGGAACATCGAGCCATCCTCCGGCAAAATCAACACGCACATGGACTTCCGCCGGCACCATAATACTTTCTCGCATTTCAGTCGTAGAAATTTTTTCGAATCCGAGAGTTTTTGGGAGTTGAATATATTGTGCTCCGTGCGCAAGACAGAATTCTCTTTTTTCCTCCGCATGTTTGTCATCTTCTGTTGAAGCGAGAATATCCGGCCTCAGTTTTAAAAATGAGTCCTTAAAATCAAAAATCGGATCGTCCAGATTTTCTCCCTTGACCACTTCGTCTACAACAGAAATATTTTCTAGGAGAAATTTTTTGTGTTCTTCGGGCAAAGCGGATTTTCTGCCTTTGTACTTCATAAGAACTTCATCACTCGCAAATGAAACGATCAAATAGTCTCCGAGCGCCTTTGCTTGTCTAAAAAATTCCACATGTCCGGCGTGAAGGATGTCATAACAACCAGAAACAAAAACTTTTTTCAGTCCTTTTTTACTTTTTGTTGTCATATATTGAGTTGTGAGTAGTATACCATATCGATTATTTTTAACTAGAAAAAAATCTCCTCATCTGGTATGATTCTCTTAACTATGAATCAATCGACCAGTCTAAAGGAAACTGTCATTCGACCCAAGAAAATGTTCAGTTTTGAGGACATACGCGAGCTGTGGAGATACAAAGAGCTCATGTATTTTTTTGTATGGCGAGATCTCAAGGTGCGCTACAAACAGACAGCTATTGGTGTTGCATGGGCAGTTTTTCAACCTTTCATTACAATGGTGGTTTTTTCTGTTTTCTTTGGGGGTCTAGCAAAAATGCCGTCTGATGGAGTTCCATACCCTATTTTTGTTTTTGTCGGACTTTTATTTTGGCAATTTTTCTCATCAGCACTTTCAGATACAAGCAGTGCTCTCATTTCCAACCAAGCAATCATCACAAAAGTTTATTTTCCACGACTCATTCTTCCTATCTCAAGTGTTGTCACAAAATTTATTGATTTTGCCGTGGCAACAATTATTTTAGTTGGAATGATGATGTACTACGGCTATATGCCACACCTCTCCGGACTTTTGATCTTGCCTGTTCTACTTATCATTACATTTATGGCTTCTGTCGGTCTTGGACTTTTCTTGGCTTCTATAAATGTAAAATATCGCGATGTAAGATATGCACTACCATTTTTCATTCAGATACTTTTATTTTTGACACCAGTTATTTACCCAGCATCTATTGCGGGAAAATATTCTTTTATTCTTGCACTCAACCCAATGATGGGTGTTATTCAGGGCGCGCGAGCAGCACTACTCGGCACGACTCCAATTAACTGGGTGCTTATTGAAATCTCACTTGTCGGTACACTTCTCCTTATGATTTTTGGAGTTTACATTTTCAAAAAAACAGAAAGATATTTTGCTGACATAATATAATATGCAAAAACCAATAATTGAGGTAAAACATATAGGGAAAAAATATAACATCACACATCAACGTGGCGGATATGTTGCTCTGCGAGATGTACTTGTAAACGTATTAAAGGCACCATTCAAATTTTTGAGAACAAAAATTCGCCTTGCAGTAGGAATGGAAAAGAAAGAAGATTTTTGGGCACTCAAGGATGTCAGTTTTTCCGTAAACAAAGGTGAGGTTATTGGTATTATTGGACACAATGGTGCTGGCAAATCCACACTGCTCAAAATTCTTTCTCAGATTACCCCGCCGACCGAAGGTGAAATAAAAATTCGCGGACGCATTGGTTCTCTACTTGAAGTTGGTACAGGTTTTCACCCCGAGCTTACTGGGCGTGAAAATATTTTTCTTAATGGCGCCATTCTAGGAATGACAAAAAAAGAGATTGTCAAAAAATTTGAGAAAATAGTTTCTTTTGCCGGAATAGAAAAATTTTTGGATACTCCGGTAAAATATTATTCCAGCGGAATGTATGTTCGTCTTGCCTTTTCAGTTGCAGCCCACATGGAGCCAGAGATTTTGATTGTGGACGAAGTTTTGGCTGTGGGTGATGCCGAATTTCAGAAAAAGTGTCTGGGAAAAATGGAAGAAGTAACAAAATCAGAGGGGCGAACAATCCTCTTTGTAAGTCATAATATGGGAGCAATAAAACAGCTCTGCCAAAAAACTATCTTACTTGAACATGGAAAAATAAAAAAAATTGGAGAGACTGCGGAAGTGATTGAACTATACAAAAAAGATATAAGTGATAATTCTGTTACATTAAAAAGTGGTGATGAATACGCTCAAATAATTAATTGCAAAGTTGTGAATGAAAAAGATGAATCTTCGGTGCATTTTACCACTGCAGAGAAAATTGGAATTCACATTGAGTATGAAGTAAAAGGAGATTTAAAAATCATACCAAACTATCTTATTTCTACCACAGATGGAGTAGAAGTCTTTCATAATATTTGTCAAAATCCCAAATACGAAAAAGGTTTGCACTCAGTCACATCTTGGATACCAGCACATCTTCTAAATAGTAGATATTATAAAGTGAAAATTGCCCTCGTCTCTTTCGGCCCAACATTCGATCATGCCATACAAGAAATGACATTTAAAGTAGATGATTTTGTAGATGCAAAAGAAAGAAATGGCTACTCTGGTGAATTTCACGGCGTAGTAAGACCTCATCTAGATTGGGAGATAAATAGCTAATTTCCACATGCAACAATCACTTTCTATTTTTGTTCAAACTGCTAAAAAATATGTTCCCAAAAATAAAATTGTGAATGTTTTTGAGGTAGGAGCACGTGACTGTGTTGATACTTTGTCGTTTAGAGAATTATTACCAGAAAGCACAATATATGCATTTGAATGCAATCCAAATACTCTCGGACTTTGCAGAAAAAATATTAAGAATTCCAAAAATATAAACTTGATAGAAAAAGCTGTGACCAATTTTGACGGTAAAGTAACATTTTATCCTATAAACAAAGATAAAACTGTAACAGTCTGGAAAGATGGCAACCCTGGAGCATCTTCCCTACTCAAAGCCTCCGGCAAATACCCTCTGGAAAAATATGAGCAAGACGAAGTAGAAGTTGAGACAACAAAACTTGCAACATTTTTACGACAAAAAAATATATCTTCGATCGATCTTCTCTGGATGGATATCCAAGGATCTGAGCTCAATGCTCTAAAAGGCCTCGATGATAAAATTAGCCAAGTGAAAATAGTACACTTGGAAATTGAGTTTTTTGAAATATATGAAAAACAACCTCTTTTCAGAGATATTAAATCTTTTTTTAAAAAAAGTGGTTTTATTTTCTTAGGATTTACAAACATTGGAACATACGCTGGAGATGCAATTTTTTTGAACCAAAATGTTGTTGAAAAAAACTGGACTAGATTTTGGCTAAAGTTTACTGAAATATTTAGATACTTACTTAAATCACAAATACAATAGAATGAAAACACTAACAATCGAAGTAAAATTCGGAGGATTGGGAGATCATTTATTTTATAGTCACATACCCAGAATTGCAAAGGAATCTGGACTATATGACAAAGTATATATTTCCAACAAATCCCCTTTCAGAAGTCCCGAATACAAAACCCTGATTTGGGAATTAAACCCTTATGTTGATGGTTTCTCTGATGAAAACGGAAAATGGACAAAAAATATAATACCCAAAAAAGGTGAAAATATTCTCGATGTGGTCATGCTCGAAATGGGACTAGACGACGGAAAAAGATTTCACGAACCGGAAATATATTTTAAACCAAAAAAAGATAACCCGAAAACTTTTGGCAAAACCCTGTACGACCCAAACTATGTATCATTCGTAGGTTTTTTTGATGGCAAGGATTTGGAACGAGAGTTAAAAAAAAGAAATACGAAAATAAATTGCATAATGAAAAAAAGAAACAAAAGCATGTATCTACCGGAAATAAAAGATATTCAAGAATCATCAAGTCTTACTGATTTTTGCGAAATGATAGTTTCCTGCAGAGAATTGCACTGTCTCACATCTGGCACAGCAACCCTAGCATCGGCCCTAGGAAAACCAGCGACAGTTTACTACGGAATATGGCAGGATACGATGTTCCATCATTCAAAATTGCATGATTATATTTTTATCCAGGAGAGACTGAGTGAAGAAATATGGCGTAGATTAAAATCAAAAACTAAATACTTGTTTGATAAAATAATAAAGAGAAAATGATAATCTTAAGATTAAAGGGTGGTATTGGAAATCAAATGTTTCAATACTCTTTTGGTAGAACACTTGCACTAAAATACAAAACCCCACTTATTTTGGATTTGAGTTGGTATACAAGAGCTGATAGAAAATATGCTCTTAATACCCTCAATATAAAATACAACCTGAAAATTACAAACCGTTTTGTAATGCGAGCGATTAAAATGATTTTGAAACCAAAAATCTTTGATGACACAAATTCAGTCAAGGATATAGCCGAAAATGCTAAAAAAATTATTGTTGTCGATGGTTATTGGGAAAAATCAAAATATTTCCAAGACGAAAAAATTAATGAGATATTAAAAAAAGAGCTTTCCCCAAAAAAAACTTCCGATAAATTTTCTCGATATGTCCAAGAAATAGATATAAACAATTCAATTGCTGTCCATGTCAGAAGAGGCGATCTTCTTCGTGATACTGATACATGGTATGTACTCAGTGAAAAATACTTTCTCAATGGAATACAAACCATTGTAGAAAAAGCACAAATAAAATCACCCAAAATTGTTATATTCTCTGAAGATATAGAATGGTGTAAAGAAATGTTGGCAGGAACTATACAGAGAAGTGATGTAACAGTTTTTAACGACGCAGAAATATCTGATTTTGAACAAATGCTCCTTATGTCAAAATATAAATACCTAGTAATATCCAACAGTACTTACTCATGGTGGTCAGCCTTTATAAATAAAAACTATGGTAAAATAATTGTCGCACCAAGACGCTGGAGGAAAGACAAGATCCAAAGTGAAAGGGTTTTTAATGGCATAATCATGCAAAACTGGATTATAAAAGATGATGAACCAAACATTTAACACACCAATATTATTTATTATATTTAATCGACCCGAAACAACTAAACGGGTGTTTGATGAAATACGCAAAGTAAAACCCGCACAACTTTTTATTGCTGGAGATGGGCCACGTGAAAACAACAACTCCGATATTGAAAAATGTAAAATAACTCGAGAGATTGTAGGTAACATTGATTGGCCATGTGAAATCAAAACATTATTTAGAGAAAAAAATCTTGGATGTAAAACTGGAGTCAGCTCGGCAATAGATTGGTTTTTTCAACATGTCGAATCTGGGATAATTTTGGAAGATGACTGCCTACCAAATCAATCCTTCTTCCCTTTTTGTGAAGAATTACTCACAAAATATAGAAATGAAGAAAAAATAATGATGATTAGTGGTTTTAATATACACGAAATATGGAAAACGGATTCATCATATTTTTATTCAAAGTACGGTAGTATTTGGGGCTGGGCAACATGGAACAGAGCTTGGAAATTATATGATGTAACAATGAATTCATGGTTTGATGAAAAAAATAAGAAGCAGATCAGAAAAAATATAGGAAAAAGATGGCAATGGAAAATAAAAGAGTGGTCCTATAACAAAACCGCAAAAGGAGAAAAAGATACGTGGGATTATCAGTGGGAATACGCACGAATACTGAATAGTGGTTTATCAATCATTCCAACATACAACTTGGTTAAAAACATTGGAATAAATATTGATGCAACACATTCTGGTAATATTGAACTTTCACAAATAAAAACGAGAAACATTGAGTTTCCTATCGTGCATACCACCATAATGCAAGCAGATGAAAATTATGATAGTCTCTTTATACAGAAAATTTTTCAACCAAAAACATTTTTTGAACTCGTTATAATAAAATTGAAAAAGATATTCAAATGACACACATAGCTACAATTTTTGATAAAAATTATCTTGTGCGAGCTCTGGCTCTGCGAAATTCTCTTTATAGATTCGCACCAAAAGCAACTGTTTGGTTTTTGTGTTTGGACAATGAAGCATTTGAACTGCTTAAAAAGTTGGAGCTCAAAAATACAAATATAATAAACCTAGAAGAAGTTAATGATCAGGAGTTAATGAGCAAAAGAGATTCACGTACGAGTGTAGAGTTTGCGATGGGTTCCAAAGCATCATTCCTCAAATATATGTTGGATTCAAACAAAATACATCCAGGCGACGGACTTGTATTTATTGATGCAGATATTTTGTTCTATTCCGATGCCAATAAATTATTTGAAAAAACAGTACAAAACGAATCAATAGTTTTGACTGCTCACAAGTTTTCAAAAGAAAAAGAATACCTCGCACCAATTCGCGGATACTTTAATTCAGGTATGATTTTCTTTAGAAATGATGAAAATGCAAGAAAATGTATTGAGGAATGGAGAAAACAATGTATTGAGTGGTGTTCCCTAGTATACGAGAATGGTAAACACACCGACCAGCTGTATCTCAATGCATGGCCCAAAAAATACAAAGGTGTTTTTGAGCTTCCAAACAAAGGTGTAAACACTGGTACTTGGAATATAGAAAATTTCAAAATAACAAAAAAAGATGGCCTGTTTTTTGTCGACGAAGATGTGTTGATCTGTTACCATGCCCATGGTTTGCGAATATATGTAGATGGAAAAATGGTTCGGGCATACCCAATAACAGTCTTTCATTCTGAAATATACGATATCTATGTAAAAGCCCTACAAGAGGCCTACGAACAGATTATAAAAATTCGCCCAGACTGGAATTATGGTTTTGTCAAAAAACCAGATATACTGAGACTAACAAAACAGAAAATTTTAAGATATTTTAGAGATTTAAAAAACAACATATGAGCACACATCCGTTAAGAAAAATCATTCAAAAAACCGGCTTTGATGTTTTGAAATTTAGACCAAAACCAAATCCTCTGGAATGGCTCAAAGACAAACAAATAAAAACAGTTCTTGATGTTGGGGCAAATGTTGGTCAGTTTGCAAAAGAAATACGTGAATTTTTACCAGAAACAAAAATCATATCGTTTGAACCTCTCTCAGATTGTTTTCATAAACTGACAGAAAATATGAAGGATGATAATTCATTTAAAGCATTTAATTTTGCTTTGGGTGAAAAAGACGAAGTTACAACAATACATCACAGTGACTACTCCCCCAGCTCATCAATCCTCCATATGGCGCACAATCACAAGAGTTTGTTTCCGCACACAAAAGAGTCTCGGCCAGAGCAGATTACAATAAAAAAACTTGATGATTTGGATTTAATCACTACAGAAAAATTGGAACAACACATACTTCTCAAAATTGATACTCAAGGTTTTGAAGATAAAGTTTTGAAAGGGGCAGAAAAATTTCTAGAACACGTGACATATATCATTATTGAAACATCCTATATAGAGCTGTACGAAAAACAACCACTCTTTGCCGACATATACTCAATCCTCACACATAAAGAATTTATTTATAAAGGAGGACTGCAACAAAAAATGAATGGAAAAACTGGACAAATAATTTCCGAGGATTCACTTTTTGTAAAAGAAAACTAAACATATTATTATTTGATACCAATTAAACAATGAAAATAAATCTTGGGAGTGGAAAACGAAGAATGGAAGGATATACAAACTTGGACATATTACCACTGGAAAATGTAGATATTGTTTGCGATTTAAATAAAGGCATTCCATTAGAGGAAAATTCTGTGGACGAAGTTTTTGCAAATCATTTTCTTGAACATATAAAAAATTTACCCTATATGATGGAAGAAATATACAGAGTTTGCAAGGATGGTGCCGTGGTAGATATACGATGTCCTTATTTCAAATCAAATGGCGCTTTTAAAGACCCTACACATGTTGTGTTTATTACCGAAAACACATTTGATTATTTTAATAAAGAATACACAGAAGGCGGAAAATTGCCTGACTACGGATTCAAGTGTAATTTTAAAGTTGAAAAAATATCGTATATTTGGCACAGCAGAAGAATGAAATTTGTTCCATTTAAAAGTTTTCTTCGAAGATATGTTTGGAACATCGCTCATAGTATTTGTTTTCGGCTTATTGTTGTGAAATAACAACCTCTATTAAATTAAAAAGTTCTCTGCCGAGAGGTTTTGATGAGTATTTTTCAACCACTTTGTTATAACCATTTTCGGCAATTTTCTCTCGCAAATCTGCATTATTTTTCAGTTTTAAAATTGCTTCGGCCAGCGCTTCCGGATTATTTTGGACGAGCATAATATCATTATCACTGAAAATTTCTCTCTCTGCCGGAGAATCCATTGTAATTACTGGCTTTTTTAAGGCTAGCCCTTGATAAACTTTGTTTGGCACAACACGACGCGCTTTTTCTGTATCCCCAAAAATTCCCAAGATAACATCTGCTTCATCACAATACTCTTTTAGTTTTTCTATTGGCACTCTGTCCACCCTTTCAACATTTTTCAGATTATATTTATCCATAAGAGCATCGACTAACGGAGAAACTCTACCAGAACCAATAATTCTAAATTGTATATCAGCATGGTTTCTCAAGAGATGTGCAGTTTCAATTATTTTTGGCACACCTTGGAGCGGATTGAAAACTCCATAAAATCCCACCAAAAAATTGGTATCGGATCTTTTATGCAAAGTGGGAAAAAATATTTTTTCTTGGAAACCGAGATAGATAGTTTTTATTTTTGATTTCTTTATAAAAGGAAGTTTTGTCCAATATTTACCATGTTCGTTTGTATCTACAATAATGCAATCTGACACGAGTGCAGATATCCAGTCGTATAACCAGAGCTTTATGGCTCTCGGATAAAACCATGGTATTTCTTTTCTATCATTCACCACCGCATCAAACATTGGATACAGTGCATCCATCACAACAGGTTTTCTGGTAAACATTTTTGCAAAAATAGCAGGGACTGGAGCCGGATATGCCGCGTATATAACATCACACTCATTTTTTATTGATTGAAGTTTCTTGTACAAAATCTTATAGCGATTCTTATCTCTCCAATCTGCTTGGCATTCTATCACCTCTCCTCCTGCAGATTTTAAACCGGATATCAAAATATCATTGCGAGAATATGTTGGATCATATATACCGAAAAAGCAGATTTTCATAATTTAATTGTTTAGTTATGCAACACTGGCACTGTTGGCTATAATAGTATAACCTATATAATATCATACAATAATTATGACTAATGAAGAGAACATTATTTGTCCAAATTGCAACTCAAAAAAATCAATGTTGCTATTTGACGAAACTGTTAATATCAAAGACATTTTTCAAAAATCAGACTACAATGTCACAGAAACTGGCACCGGATTATTTGGAAATATTTATAAATGCCTCGACTGTGATTTCCGTTATATAAACAGAACAGAGACTGAAAATGTACTTCTAGATCATTACAAAAATCAGCCACTTGACCCAAATTATCTAAAAGGCGAAAAACCTAGACGAAAATCATTCGGAAAAATCCTAGAAAGACTTGAGAAAATTAGAAAAACAAACACAGGCGAAATTCTTGATATTGGTTGTGGAGTTGGTTTTTTTCTCGCTGAGGCAGATAGACGCGGATATAAACCGTTTGGTATTGAACTTTCTACCAAACAAGTTGCGTACGCCAGAGATAAATTTAATTTGAAAAATGTTGAGCAGGGAGATATCACTGATTTTGATAAAATTTTCAAGGATAAGAAATTTGATGTAATAACTGCTTTTGATGTTTTGGAACACATTGAAAATTTCAAAGTCTTTTTTGACAAAATACACTCACATTTGAAGCCTAATGGAATAGTTATTATGACAATTCCTATGATTGATTCTCCTGGAGCTCGACTTATGGGTAAAAAATGGCACGCGCTCCTGCCCTCTCACATAAACTATTTCACAAAAAAATCTCTAGAAAATGTATATTCATCGTTTGGATTTACCCTTGAAAAAGAAAAATGGTATACAAGATATTTGTATGTCTCAGATTTACTCGGCAGAATTTTGAAAAACCAAAATCTGCCTTGGCTCATATTTTTTGATTTTGCTGTGGCAGTCAATGTTTTTGATGAAATAGAAATATATCTCCGCAAAAAAGATTAAAGGCCGAGACTTATGTGACCGAGTATGTAAGAGTCCATAAAATACGTACAAATAATATAGAGAGTAAGAATTGGTGCAATTATGTACCATTTTTTATTTATTTTTTCTATATATAAACCCGAAATGAGAACAGTCGCCGGAATACCAATAAACAAAACTCGCTGAGTAATCGCTCCCCAGAGTACAACTGGTAGCGCAGAAAGAATAACAAAAGAAACAAATAAAACATTTTTATTTTTACGGATATTTTTTAATTCTTT
>Ga0194053_10000239_pt1 | contig 41896 bp, 50 predicted proteins | sample SepL228m_MetaG_FD_161684 | JGI IMG/M metagenome (GOLD analysis project Ga0194053, IMG submission 161684) | Anoxic zone freshwater microbial communities from boreal shield lake in IISD Experimental Lakes Area, Ontario, Canada - Sep2016-L227-8m | ecosystem: Environmental > Aquatic > Freshwater >... | reverse complement strand
ACACGAAAAATGAACCACTTGCAATGCAATGAGTGTTCATCCTGCGGGTGAACGCCCCAGCGTTGTTTTCAGCCTGTCATTACTGGTCAGGTGTGGGTCAGCCCTCCGGCTCCGTGGTCTTGGGGAGGGAGAAACTCCGGGCCAGAGGCCCGGCTAACCGTCAGACCGGAGGCCTGCCCCACTCGACCTGAACGGTTACGACGCAAGTATCAAGCGAACCCATGTTTCTGTCAGCCTGTTCCCAGTTCGGCCTTACCTGTTATCCCGTATTCCGCGGTTCCCAACTCTTCGCGCCCTCTGCGGTCTTGGCGTGAGGTTCTGTTCCCTCTGATATCTGCACTGCTATAGCCGAGATTGCTCGCAGGCTGCGGGCAGCACGTTGCCGAATCCCCCGAAATTGACTTCCGGTCCGAAAGTGGTTAAATGCCTATATGACGGCGACGCTAGAACAAACACAAACTGACCTGCTGAAGCTGCTCGGGATGGTCCAGCAAGGTGAAGCTGTGGTCATCACCAGCCAAGGGCGTCCAGTGGCCAGGCTCACAGGCGTCCCGCAGGCCAGCCCTTCGCTCAGCCGGCAGGCGTGGCTCGCGAAGCTCGCGGAATTGCGCCATCGGCTGGCCACTGACAAGACCGGCTTGACTGTGGAGCACATACTCGACGAAGACAGGGGCGACTGAGAGCATGAGCTACTGGGACACTTCTGCCCTGAGTAAACTCTACCTCGCCGAACCGGACTCGGTGGACTTCGTCCAAAAGGCGGCCAGCGACCCGGTCATAGTCAGGTGGCAATTCGCACATTCGACGCGCTCCACCTGGCTTCATCTCGTTCGGATGGCCAAATCCATCTTGTCGCCACCGACAAGCGCCTGCGCGACGCGGCCAAACTCCTCGGTTTCTCGCTGTTCCCCGCATAACGGACCGCGGTGGTCACCTCCTTTCCGTCCTGGTTTCGCCAGCGGTCTAGTCGGCCGGCCTCGGGTCATCCTCTAGTCGCTCGAGGAATCGTCGAGAGCAGCCGAGCGTCGCTGAGGAAGTGCGCACCTGGAAACTCCCACCACCGCCGACCGTGACTCCCTCCATCGCCCCGCGCGGCACGATCGGGGGATGGGGAGAGATGCCCTTTGCTCGCAGGCATCTCAATTCAATGGCAGTAGGAAACGGGTGAGGGATTCCCACCTGGTCTGGATGCCGGTTGATAAGTTTGGCGCGCAGCGCGAACAACCTTCAACCTTTGTTTGCGGGATGCATATTCCTGGACAACAAAGAACGCGGACGGCTTTCGGCATCCGCGCTTTTGAATTGTTTCCGGCCCATTATTTCTTCGGCGGCAGCTCGCGGATGAACGCCCACGAAACCTCGGCGGTCTGGCCGTTGTCGTAATGGACGTAAAACCCGGCATGGCACCAATCCTCGAGTTCCACCCGCTCCACTTGGGCTTTGGGGGCAATTTTGTTGGCCTTGCGGATGGTCGCGTGCGGCTCCAAAAAGGATACGCCGTCCTCAAAATCCACCTCGAACGCATCTTCCCATGCCAGATAGCGGACGGCGGTGAGGTTCAGCATCTTGCCCGTGCCAAACGGTTTCTTGAGCGATGTCAATGTCGGGGTCATAAGCGGCCTTCGCGTTTCAGTTCCATGATAATATCTACCAGATGTTTCGGCGGCGTCCAGTTTTCCATGCCTTCGAGCGTGTCCAGATTCACGCGGCCCAGCTTCCGACCTTTGGCGGTCTGCACATGAACGTGACGAGGCTCGTGATCGCCAATCCACCAGAACAAAATGTAACCATCACGTCGGACTTTGCCCGTAACGTGATTGGGTTTACTATCATCAACCCACATTGACAAGGTTGAAGACGGAGCAAGAAAGCGCGGACGGCGTTCGGCCTCCGTTATCCAGGGCGGATTCAAGAACCTGCCCGGAGGGTGAGCCTCGCAAAGAGTGTTTTCATCCGTGTTTATCAGGTCTTATTAGATTACCTCCGTTGTATCTCCGTCGCACATCCGTCGCTGTCACCGGGCGTATTAAAACCAGCCACCTGACGATTCTCCCACAGTTAATAGTACTTTCGCAAACAAGCCCATATCAGCAGTTTGCGTTGGTTACTTTGCGACATAACTCTCAACTACCGGCTTTTCGCTGGGTCGATTTCGCCCAGTCTTGGCTGGTTCGCACCGCCCCCTTGCACCGTTACACCTCCGTAGTACCTCTGTAGGCGATATGGAGGTGTAACGGAGGCCTCGACCTTTGCGCACAGGCATCTCAATTCAATGGCAGTGGGGAAAGGACGAGGGGTGCGTCGGCCTACCCCAATCCAAGCGCACGGGTCAGGGGGTGTGAGCCTGCAGAGTCGCCAGGTTTTCCCGAGCGATTGCGTTGGCAGGATCAAGAGTCAGGACGAACTCCAGGGCGGCCTGGGTGCCATCCTGGTCGCCGAGTTTGTAGAAACACTTGGCCAGGGAAAGGAAAACCCCCACCTGGTCCGGATGCTGGTTGATGAGTTTCCCGTAGATGCTCCCGGCTTCCTGATAGTACCCGTGGTCCCGTTTGCTGTCGGCGAGAAGTTTCATCGCGGTGGGGTCATTCGGGCGTAATTCGAGGGCGCGGTTCAGATTAGCTTCGGCTGCTTCCGGTTGGTTGAGCCGCAGTTGGACCATCGCCAATTGGATTTGCAGGTCCGGGTTGTCCGGGGTCTGGTGGACGGCAGCGGAGAAAGTGGCGCAGGCGGCCGGGTATTCCTGCAATTGGTACTGGAGGCTGCCGAGCGCCCCGAGGAGCCGCGGGTAATCGGGGGCAATCTGGACGGCCAGGATGAGGAAATCACGGGCTGCCAGCCAGTTTTCGCGGGCGTAGTGTGTGTCAGCGTACCGGAGGATAGAGGCAAGCAGGGCCGCTGGGTCTGGGGTTGGCTTGGGAGGGGCGGATATGGCAGGCATGGGGTCAGGTGTTTTCAAACTCACATTCTTTCGGCGTCGTTAGATTTATGGCTGCACGAGATGAACAGGGAAGGCGGGAAGGCGGGAAGGAGATGAGGCAATGATCCCGTTTGCGCCGACTGCCGTCGGCGGCTACTTTGGAGGAGGTTTACGCTATTCATGCTGTTGGCTGCTTAGCAATGGGTGTGCCGACACGGCAGAAGGCGGGAAAAGGCTTGGAAACGTGGTAATTATGACCCTCGACATCCCCCGCAGACGGCTTCCAACCGGAAAACGTGTCGGCCGCCCGGCAGGATTTGCCATCGGCGGCAGGCAGGATTTGCCCACCACTCCGGAATAGGTGGGGTACAGCCAGACAAACTCCGCTATAATTCTAAAAACAGCAGTTGAAACCACGGATTTCACCGATAACAGGATAAAGAAGGGATTGCGGTGGAAGAGGTGTTCACCCGGCGAGTAGCCGCGAAAGAGGTTCTCGACCATGACGAAGCCCGTTCCCGTCCGTGTTATCCTGTCATCCGTGGTTCCTGAACTGCCGGATTTAGGATAATCCACCACGAAACACAGTTAGAGAAAGCAGTCAATAGCCACGAAAGAACACAAAGAGCACAAAGAACGCAGAGAACGGAAGCTATGCCGTCTCGGTTTCTGGGGTTACAGCGATGTCTGATTTCCCGCTCTATCACTGCTTCATTATGGCTAAGTTCACAGGTGTTCGGAAATTTGTTTGGTTGGAACTTTTAGCGTCTTTAGCGTGTTTAGCGGGTGCCCGACGCTTGCCCATGACCTTGCATAAACGACCGCCTTCGTCGCCCCCCGTCCACCCCTGGAAAAGCAGAAAGCAGAAATCGGAAAACAAGACTACCGATCACCGATTACCGATTACCGATCACCGACCACCGGTCCCCGCTGGCCGGGGCAAGAGTTCCACGGGCAATTTGTCCGGCGCACTGAAGGCAGTCCATCGCGGCTTCATGGGCGCCAAGGTAGGAGTGGCATAGGGCCAGGGAAACCAGGTTTTCGTAGTGGCCCGGGGCCGCCTGGAGCAGCCGGTCATAATAGCCGGCGGCGTCGGCGTAACGGCCTTCGTCCCGGTTCAGATCGGCCAGGAGTTGCAGTGCGGGGGCGCTCTCCGAGTCCAAGTCCAATGCGCGGCGCATGTAGCCCTCGAAGCTTGGAATATCTTCGAGGAGCAGGCATGTGTGGGCCAGGCGGACTTGCAGGCTGGCATCCCGGGGGTCGTAAGCGGCGGCATAGCCGTAGGCGCGGCCGGCCGCGTCGTATTCGGCCAGTGAGAAATGGAGTTGCCCCAACTGTTGCCACGTCGCGCCTGGGTGCGCGGCGGGCTGGCGGACCAACTTGAGGAAGGCGTCGGCGGCCGCATAGCGGGCAGCCGTGAAGTGTTCCTGGGCCGCCTCGAGGACGATGGCCACCAGTCCGGCGGAGTCGGGCACGGTGGGGAGATCGCTGAAGGATGAATGCTGAAAGCTGAATCCGCGGCGGAAGGCGGTCGGGTCGCCGGCGGAAACGGGCAGGCGGCAGGCGCGGGTGGCGCGGCGGGTGAAATTGCCGGGTCGAGCGCGGCAACCTGGGCGGCGGCTGCGGGGCAGACCCGTGGGGCTGGGCCGGTCGCTCCAGCCTCGTGGGTCAGGGTTATAGTTCGCGTTACGCACTTTGAATTTCACCTTTCGTTCTGGGTTGACAGAGACCGGCGTGATTGGGTTATTGCAGCAGCCTCAGGACGCTTTGCGGCAACTGATTGGCCTGTGCGAGCATGGCGGTGGCGGATTGGACCATGATGTTCGTCCGGGCGTATTCGGTGGATTCATCCGCGATGTCCACGTCCTGGATGTGGGAACTGGCCGCCGTAAGGTTTTGCTTGCTGATGGTGAGTTGGTCTGCGCTGTAGCTCAGCCGGGACTGGTAGGAACCAAGGGTGGCACGGTCGGACCCGACCTGCGACAAAGCCAGCTTCACTGCGGCCAGGCTGGCTTGGGCTGCCGCGACGGTGCCGATGCCCATGCCAGCCGGAGTAAGAGTGGCGGTGCTGATGGCATAGTTGCCGGCGGCCAAAGTCAATGCGCCACTGGAAGCCAGGTTGGTCTTCTGGAGTAAGTTAGTACCTGTCTGGGATAGGGCAAGCGCAGGGCCGCCCGTAGTGTTGGTCAGGGTGACGAGTCCCGTCGCCTCGTTGAGGCTGGCGGTCAGGCTCGGATCGGCAACGTGAATGCGGTCAAACACCTGTTGCAAGGTGTCGTTGGGCGAGACGGCAACCTTGGGACCGAGGACGGTAACGTTGGCGGTGCTGGTGGCAGTGCCATTCACGGCCCCGACCTTTGCGGCCAAGGTCAGTGGCTCAGTAGAAGCCAGGTTGGTCTTTTGGAGGAAGTTAGCCCCACCTGACTGTGATAGGTCAACGGCGGTGCCTTTGGTGCTGGTCAGAGTGATCTTCCCCGTGGTCGCGTCGAGAGCGGCGGTGATGGACGGATCGGCAGCCGTGATCTTGTTAAACACGCCTTGCAAAGTGTCGGTGGCCAGGATGGTTACCTTGGGATCGGAGCCACCGGCACCGAGGTTGATGGTCCCGGCCGTGATCCCCAGTTCGGAGAGCGTCGTGGTGGACTGCGCGATGGTATCAAGGTTGATGTTACCTCCCGCGATGCTCAGTTGGGAGAGCTGCATACTTGCCCTGGCGGCGGGACTGCTGACCACCGAGTACGGCGCCACGCTCACGTTGATTCCAGCCATGGAAAAGGCACCGCCTTCGGAATCAATCGTCACGGCGAGCGCTTGGGAGGAGAACAGGCTCACGCCGTTGAACTCCTTGTCCACGTTGGTCGAAATGTAGCTCTGCAGCTCGCTGAACTCCTTGTTGTAGAGCGCCCGGTCGGGGTCAGACTTGGTGGCATCCTGGGCGAGGATGGCGAGTTCGCTCATGCGGTCCAGGGCCTTGCCGATTTTGCTGAGGTAGCCGTCCTGGGTTTGAACGAAGGAAGTGGCGTTCGAGACGTTGGACTTGGCGCCGTTGATGCGGTGGATCTGGGCATCCATCTTGGTGCCCACAGCCATGCCGGCTGCGTCGTCCGTCGGTAGCCTGGAACCGGAACTGATCCGGGCAAGGGATCGGGACAGTCGCGCCTGGTTGGTGGTGAGGTTGTCGCTGCTGGACAGAGCCGCGAGATTGTTATTGATAACCATATTACTCTTTCTTTTGCTGTTACTGTGCTGTTATTGCTTTTTTGCTGTGTTCCTGTTGCGGGGCCATACGCCGGTGTCGGCGTCGCCTTTCGGTCGGGGAACTCTTGGCAGCGCGGAAACAGCCGCGCGTCCTTGCGTGAGGGCTTCCAGATTGTTCTTCTGGATTTCCTCATATACTTCCTGGCGGTGAACCGGCACTTCCATGGGCGCGGTAATGCCGAGTTTGACCACATCGCCGTCCACTCGGACGACTTTGACGATGATGTGCCCGTCAATGACGATGCTCTCGTTGAGTTTTCGGGATAAGACGAGCACGGGTTGAAAATGGGTTAAGGTTGAATGACCGGCAGCGGATGCTGGACGGAGAACTCGGCGGCGTTGGCCGGAATGACCTGCTTGGCGACCAGCGTGCGGCGGTTCAGAACAATCGGGCCTTTGAGATTGAGCGTGGCATGGTTGGGACCACGCACGGTCACAATGCTCAGGACGGCGGCGTCGGCGGCGCTGTCGAGGCCGAGGAACGCGACGTCTTCAGGGCTGATCTCGGGCTTGTAAGAGGGCAACAACGGCTGGGGCGCGACGACGAGGAAAGCGAGGTTCGCATCATTGGAAACTTGCAGCCAGAGGAAAGGCTCTTCGGCGGGGTCGGCCAGGAGCACATACTCCTTAATGCGCTCGAAGCCCAGCAGGCCCATAGGCATGCTGATGGTGTTCTCGGCCTGGGCCGGGCTTGGCACCGATGCGACATTTTCAACTCGATTCATGCAGTGGGCTGTTTAGCAATGGGTATGCCACCGCTGCCGCACGCGTCAAAAAGCCTGGAAAGCTCCTGTTCCTGGCCCGTGCGTGCCCAAAGGGGGCGATTTCCGACCGGAAAATGCCCCGGCTGCTAGGCAAATTTGACCCCTGCCAGTCAGTTCTTTCCCGCATGGTATCAATCCCAAAATAAACGACCTTGCCTTGGGGCCGGCCCGAGCGTAGAGTAACGGAAGATGAGTGCGCTGGAAAAGCAATTCTCCGTCACCTGCGGAGCGTCAAGAGCAATTCCCTGTGTGCAAGTCGGGGAGAGCCTTTTCGCATGACGACCGTTGAAGCACCAAAGACCGCCCCCTGCGGCCCGCAGGTCTGGCCGCTCACGGTCCATGCATACCACGCGCTGGGCGAGTTGGGCTTTATCCCCGAGAAAACCGAACTGCTCTACGGGCAGGTCTTCCACAAGATGTCCAAGTCTCCGCTCCACACCTTCCTGCAGCAGTTCCTGCTTGAAGCGCTCCAGAAGTTCGTTCCGGCGCAACTCTACGTGCGCAGTGAGCAACCCCTCACCTGCGCGGATTCGGAGCCAGAGCCGGATCTCGCCGTCGTGTGGGGGAACAAGGAGAGCTACCGTCACGAACACCCCCGCACCGCCGAGTTGGTGATCGAAGTCTGCGTGAGCAGCCACGAATACGATCGCTCCAAGCTCCGCGCCTACGCCCGCGCCGGCGTGAAGGAGTGCTGGATGGTTCTCGGGCCGGAGAAGCAGGTCGAAGTTTACCGCCAGCCCATGGCCGGGCAATTTGCCGAGCGCACGACGCACGGCCCAGGCGGGCAACTAACCAGCCTCGCTCTGCCGAGCTTGACGGTGGGGTTGGACCAGCTCTTCGCAGGCTAAGAGCGGCGCGCCTGATGCCGACCGGGGTTACGTCAGATAATTCAGCAACGACTGGCTCTGGCTGAGCAGTTTAGCTCCGCTTTGCAAGGCCACCTGGTAGGCGGTTTGGGTGGCGCTCAGTTGCGTCAGCGTCTGGGCCAGGTCGGCGTCGGAGTTCTCCGAGATCGTTTGTTTGACCGACAGGGACTGGGTGGACGCGAGGGAATCGGCGACGGAAAGGTGGGACTGAATCAGGCCGTTTTGGGCGATCTGCGAGGTGATGTTATCCTCGTCTTTCGCCAGCGCCGGGATGTCCGCGGACGAAATGGAAGCGGTGTCACCTGCACGCAGGTGATTCTGCAGCGCGATCAAATGGTTGAAGAAGTCCGCGCCGTTGCGGCTATCGGTGATGAGTCCGGTTGGGCCGCTCCCGGAGGTGTTGGCGCCGGGCGTCTGGACCGAGACCGGGGCACCGGCGGCGATTTCGGCGGCCGGGACAGACTCATTGCCCTGGTAGGTCACGCCGGTGACATTCCCGTCGGCGTCCGTGGTGGCGACGAAGGGCGGCTGAGTGGTTTGGGTGCCGCCGAAAATGTGCCCGCCCTGCCCGCTGCTGTTCATGAGCTGCACGCCCTGCTGGATGAGTTGGTTGACTTCGATGGCGTAGGCGGTCAGTTCCTGCGGCGACCGGGCGCCGTTCGCCAGCGTGGCAATCTCGCCCGCGCGAGCGGAGATCGTTTGCAGGCCGGACATCGCGTTGTAGGTACTGTTGGCCAGCGTCTGGAGAGAAGCGATGTTCTTGCGGTATTGAGCGATCTGGCTGTCCTGCGTCTGCAAGTCCAGGACCTGCCGCATCACGGACGGATCGTCATCGAGTTGCGAAATGCGTTTGCCGGTGGCGGCCTGGTTTTGGAGGCGATTCATTTGGCTGCTCAACCCCGCTAACTGGCTGGTCACCGAATCCGGGAAGGTGTTAAAAGCTATGCGCATAGATGAATGGGTTCAAGGTTGGAAGGGGGAAGTTTATTGGCCGAGGGACACGACGATGCCCAGCATCTGGTCAACGACACTTACGAGATGGGCGGAGGCCTGGAAGGCCCTCTGGAACATCACGAGGTTGGTCATTTCCTCATCGACGGATACGCCGCTGACGGAATTGCGCTGGGTCTGCAGCATGGATTGCACGGATTGCTCGTCATCGAGTTGAGTGTTGACCGAGGCCAGGGCCGTCCCGAGGCCGGTGATCGTCCCGTTGTAGCTCTGCGCAAAGGTCTGGTTGCCAAGTCCCGCCTGCGCGGCGTTGGCCATTTGCCCCAACGCCAACACAACCTGGTTATCGCCGGCCGCGCCTGCGACACCGCTGGCTTGCAGCGATGCCGGGTCGTTGACCAGCGCCGCGTTAACGCCCATGTCGCTGGCGTTTGTGCCGGTGAAAAAGTCAGCCCCGGTGTTGCCGTTCAGGTCGTAACCGGCGCGATAGGCGGTATTGACCTGCGAGATGATCTGCGTGGCGAGGGTATTGAGGCCGTCGTGGAGTGACTTGAGCGCGCCGTCGCGCGCATCGATGGTGCCCGCGATGCTGCCGCCGGCCGGCGTGAGGGGAATGCCGGCACCGGCGGTGCGCACGAGCAATTGGCCGCCGCCCGAGTCATAGGTCTCGAGCGTGTCCTGGACGGTGCCGCCCGAGACGAGGAGCTGGCCACCGATGGAAAGACTGGCGCCGCCGACTGCATCCGTGGAAACCTGGACATTGACCAGTTGCGAGAGCGACTCGATCTTCTGCTGGCGCAAATCGCGCAAATCATTGGCCGCACCGGTGCCCGCCTCGGCGCCGGCGATTTGGTGGTTGAGCCCGGCGATGTCCGACAGGAGTTGGTTGGCGCTTCCGACATCGGTTTGGACCGACTGGTTGAGTTGGCCATTGATCGAGGTGATGCGCTGGTCCAACTGGTTGAATTGGGTGGTTAATTGCTGCGCCTGCGAGATGACGGCCTGGCGGCCGGTCATCGAGCTCGGGGCGGTGCTCATGTCCTGGAACGCGTTGAAGAGGCCGCTCAAATCGCTGGCTAACCCTCCCGGCGAGCCAACGTCGCCGGTGCTGCCGGCGCCTTGAAGCTGTTCACCGATACCGGCCTCGGCGTATTGCAGCGCGGTTTGCTGCGATTGCAGAAAGCTGATGACGCTGGTCTCGCCCTGAATCTGCTGGTCGAGGAGCGTGTCGCGCAACTGCCTGATGGCGACGGCGTCGGCGCCAGTGCCCACGGGGCCAATGCTCGTTGACAGGGGGGTGCTGGCTTGGATTTCGAGACGCTGACGCGAGTAAGCGGGGTTGCTGGCGTTGGCCAGGTTGTGGCCGGCCACTTCCACCCCCTGCTGCTGCGTTTGCAGCGAGCGGGCGCCGAGGTTGAGCATTCCAAAAAGGCCTGGCATAAACAGAGATCAACCGACTGCTTCGTAAAGGGCGCGACCCGGCGACATCGCGCGCGCCATGCCGCCGGCTTCATTGTAGGTCGGCGCTCCAATGGCACACAACGAATTGATGAACTGGCCCATGAGTTCCAGGGAGCGGCTGAGTAAAATGTGGTTCCGGCGCGCACGCTGCTGGACCCGCGCCAGAAGATGGTTATTCTCGCCCACAAGCGCCGAAACAAGAGGCCGATAAGCCTCGGGGAGCGACGGAATCAATTGGGTGATGAGCGTTTCATCGGGCAGGAGGAGGAACCTGGCCAATTCACGGCGGCGCTGGTCCCGTTCGCGGCGGGCGGCCTGGATTACTTCGCCCTGCGAGTTGATGGTGGAAACGGTTTCGGACAGTTCATCAGCCAGGCGGCGGACGACTTGTTCCTGCTGGGCATCCAACAAAGCGAGCAGCTCGCCGTATTGTTTCAACTCTTCGCGGAGACTCTCGATAAAATTCTGCAGCAATTCATTCATGACTTTGGACTTTTAAGGGGCGCCTTGCGGGCGTTATGACCTTCCGGCACGGCGTTCTGCGCGGCGGTGTTCTGCGCAGTATTCTGCGCTGCGCCAGTTTGACGTTGCAGCTCGCGCGCGAGGCTCCTGCCCAGGCCGAAACTGCCGGATTTGGAAATATCTTCGGCCATCTGGTTCACGACGATGTCGCGGTAAATGCCGTCGGTGGCGGAGTTGCCGGCGTAGGGCGACTCAAAGACTGGACGCTGGCTTTCCGATAGTATTTGGCGCAGCAGCACCGCCTCGAAGGCCCGGCTGACTTCCGCGACTTTCTCCGACTCGGGCACCTGCGTGCTGGCGGCGAGTCGGTCCAGCGATAAATTGGCGGCCTCGACCCGAAGTGATTGTAGCGAAGCAATGTTCATATCAGCGAATAATCAACTCCGCCTGCAAGGCGCCGGCCTGTTTCATGGCTTGAAAAATCGCCATCATGTCGCGCGGTGTCACCCCGAGGGCATTGAGCGCGGAGGCGATTTTCTCGATTGTCGGCAATTCCGGCAGCGCCACGAGGCTGGCTTTGTTCTCGGTAACCTTCGTGTCGGTGCGCGGCGTGACCACCGTCGAGCCGGTCTGGCTGAATGGACTCGGCTGCGAAACGTCGAGGCTGCTGGCGATGGTGATGACCAGATTGCCCTGCGACACGGCGCAGCGGGAAATTCGGATGGCTGAGGTGGCGACAATTGTCCCGGTGCGCTCGTTGATGATGATGCGGGCGGCGGTATCGGGCGTCACTTCGACGCTTTCGAGCCGGGCGATGAAATCCACCGGGAATCGTTCCATGCCCTCGGGCATGCGCACGCGAATCGAGGTCGAGTCAACGGCCTGCGCGGCATTGGTGAAGACCTGGTTGACCGCCTCGGCAAGGCGCGCAGCCGAAGTGAAACTCGGTTCGCGCAGCAAGAGTTCAATCGTATTGTCGCGCACGATGGATGCGGGGATTTCACGTTCGACGATTGCGCCGCCGATGATGGTGCCGACGGTGGGGTGGTTCTTGGTCACGGTCGCCCCGCCGCCGCCCGACTGGCCGGCGCTAAAACCGCCTACGGACAGCGGCCCCTGGGCAACGGCATAAGCGCGGTTATCAGCGCCCATGAGCGGCGTCTGCAAGAGCACGCCCCCTTGCAGCGACTGGGCATCACCCATGGATGAAACCTGCACATCGAGCCGCGCGCCCGGTTTGGCGAAGGCCGGAATGTCCGCAGTCACCAGGACCACGCCAACGTTCTTGGAGGAGAGGGCCGTGGAGGGCACACTGATGCCATAACGCTGAAGGATATTGGCGACAGTTTGCTTCGTGTAAATCGGGTCCTTATCGCCGTCCCCGGCGAGGCCGACCACCAGGCCGTAACCGACGAGCTGATTGTCACGCGCGCCGGCGACCATGACCAGGTCGCGGACCAGCACGCCGCCGGCCAAAGAGCCGGACGGGCAACCGAACGCCAGCAGCAACGTCAGCGGCAAGGCCAATTGCCGGACGGCTGATGCAAGGCTCGAATTTCGGAATCCGAAACCGATTTGAACTGGGCGGCGGTGTGACATGGGCTCAGGGCGGCAAATCAGAATGGGCTTAGCTTATCCCACAACCGTTGAAACCAGCCCTTGCGCTGGCTGTCGGTGATGGTGCCTTTGGAGACGAACTTGATGGTGGCGTCGGCGATATTCCAGCTCAGCACGGTGTTGTTCGCCATGATGTCGTCCGGCCGGATGGTGCCGCGCAGGATGATTGTCTGCTGTTCACCCGAGAATGAGCTGGTGCGATTCCCCTCGATGATCAGGTTTCTGTTCGGCAATACGTCCACGACCCGGACGGCGAGGCTGGCCACAATATTCTGTGAATTGTTGATGGTGCCCCCGCCGTCGAAGGTGCTTTTGTTGCTGAATTTCAAGGCCGGCATCTGGCCGCCCTGGGTCATCAGGCCGCTGGCACCTGGGCTGAATAGAAAGGTCGCAACGGCGGCATCCACGCCGGATTGTTTGGAGGTTTTGGTGCTGTTATCTTTGGTTGCGGTGGTGCTTTCCTGGACGAGAATTGTCACCAAGTCACCGATCCGCCCGGCCCGTTTGTCGGAGAACATCGACTTGGCCACGTCATCGTGCCAGAGCGAATCGGCCGGCAGTGAGGCTGCGCAAAAGAGCAGCGCGCTGGCCGCCAGCGTGATGCCGGGGGAAAACCGGCGTGGTTCAAAGTGAGATAAGAATCGTTTGTTCATCCTGGACCTTTCCTCGAAGTTCGCGACGCGAGTGAAGATTGCGCACGCGCACCAACTGCCCGGGCACACCCTCTTCCAATACCTCGACTTTCAGCGAAATAGTCAGCGCATTGTCCGTCATAATGGCAGTGACGGTTTTGCCGCGAAAAACCACCGGCTTGAGCCGGAACGCGCGAGCAGTCAACGGCGCGCCTGCCGTGACGCTCTCGGCCAGTTCGTAGGCCGCGGCGGCGGATGGCAGCTCATAAAGGGGATCACGCAGGGTCAGCACATCGCGGCGTTCGAGGGCCAGCGCGACATCGCTCAGCAGTTGACCGCGCTGCAGCGTCGTTTCGGCAATCAAAACCTTGCGCCAGAGCCGGATGTAAACTGGCACCTGCCGCGTTCCGACGAGCTGGCGACCGGCCCGTATTTCGCAGCGCAGGATGGAGTTCGAGGTGATGCGGTTGATGGACGGCTCAAGAATCTCGACCGTCAGCGGTCCCTCCGGCACCGGCAGCGGCGTCCAGAGCCGGGTAACGCGCACTTCCCATTCCGCGCCGTTCTTGCCGTATCCATCATTCAAAAAGTCTGTCAGAAGCTGGCGCAACTCCTCTTCCTCGAGGCGGCGGGGCGGGCGCGCCACCGAACTGGCGGAGGCGTTGGTTGCGCCGGGGCGCAGCGCAGGCACACCCGAGCCGGCTGCGGCGCCAACTGCGGACGGTCCGAGGGCGAGGCCGGCCAGGGCAAGGCTGGGAACAAGTATGGCGCGTATCCAGTTCATTAGCGTTTCAGGCTGTTACCAGATTGCAGCATTTCGTCGGCGGCCTGAACGGCCTTGGAATTGACCTCGTAAGCGCGCTGGGCCATGATGAGGCTCACCATTTCTTCCACGACCTTGACGTTGGACAATTCGAGCGAGCCCTGGCTGAGCTCGCCAAACCCGTTCGAGCCTGGGGTGCCGAGCTGCGGCGAGCCGGAGGCTGGAGTTTCCTTGTAGAGATTGCGGCCGATGCTGTCGAGGCCGTTCGGGTTGGTGAACCGTGTGAGCTGGACCGTAAAGCTGGTGTTGCCGCTGGGCGTGGCATAGGTCACATTCCCGGCTGGCGAGATGGTGACGTTGGTGGTGCCCGCCGGCACGGCCTGGAATCCGCTCAGCACCGGCAGACCATCACTGGTCATGATGCGACCATCCGACGAGGTTTTCATTGAGCCCGCTCGAGTATAGGCGTTGGTGCCGTCGGGCATCTGCACTTCGAGGAAGCCATCACCATTGATCGCGAGGTCAAGCCGCTCGCCGGTTTGGGTCAACTCGCCATTGGTGAAGATGCGCGAGGTGGCTACCAGCCGCGATCCGTGGCCGATTTGAATGCCGGTGGGAAGCTGGTTGCCGCTGCCCTGCTCGGCGCCGGGCGAACGCGTCGTCTGGTAAAGCAAATCCTCGAACTCGGTCTTGCTTTTCTTGAACCCGGTGGTGTTGACGTTCGCAAGGTTGTTCGAGATGACATCGAGGTTGAGCTGCTGGGCTTGCATCCCGGCGGCGGCAGAATAGAGGGAACGGATCATATCAGTGTCTTTGGTTCGGGTCGTCCGGGCGAGGAGCCGGGCAGCAGGCGCTGGGAAAGGCAACCAGTGCCCAACGCCGCGCTTGTAGATGGTGATGGCGATGCATGGCTAAACTAGTGGGTTCCCGACGTCGGTGATGAGGCGGCCCAGGCGATCATCCTCTGTTTGAATGATTTTTTGGTTCGCCTGAAAAAGTCGCATCGCGCTTATTAAATTCACCATTTCCCCGACCGACGAAGTATTGGCATTCTCGATGAAACCCTGGCGCACCATGGCACCGCTGGCGGGGGGAGGTGGGACGGCCGGGTCGGCGGCGGTGAAAAGGCCGGTGCCGGTCGAAACCAGCGCGCCGGGGTTACTGAAGTCTGAAAGCTTCAACCGCCCTTTCAGCACCGCGCCTTGCGAGACCTCGCCGGTGGGCGCCACGGAGATCGGTCCGGAGTTGCTCGTGTCGAGCTGCAGCGGTCCGGCGTCACCCATGACTGGCATGCCCTGCTTCGTTACCAGCTCCCCTTGCGTATTGACCCGAAATCCGCCGTCGCGCGTGTAGCCCCGCCCGCCGCCAGGCATCTGCACTTCAAACACCCCCGAACCTTCGATGGCGAGATCGGTGGGGACACCGGTGGGCCGGAGTTCGCCCGCCTGGAGATTGGTGGTGGCAACGGCCAGCGGCATCGTAAAACGCCGGGCGTTTGCCGATGAAGTCCCCGCGATGCGCGCCTGCACGGCGCTGAAGGAAAGTTCTTGTTTCTTGAATCCGGGAATCTGGCTGGCCGAGAGGTTTTCCGAGATAACCTCTTGCCATCGCGCGCTGGCGTTCATTGCCGCCGCTGCTTGATAAAGACTGACATCCATACGCAGTAGCACTCCAAGCAATGCCAATGCCAACCAGAAAAATACCGGTTTTGGGGGTTTTCGTAAGGTCGCCCGCCGGCGCGAGGGCAAAAGTTTCCGGCCAGGCGAAGCTTTTTTCCGCTTTGGCCGGGCGCAGCGCGCAATTCGGATCGACGGCGGTGATGCGGATTTTCATTCGCAAGCCAATTCGATGGTGTGGCCGCACACGCACTGGATTTTGATGCGCGTAACGCGCCCGCCGTCCCGTTCGAGCGTGACCTTGGGTTCCTGAGCCGCCGGAGGCGTGACGCCCGCCGGAAGACTCGATTCGCCAATCGAGCGAAAGGCTTGGTCCACTTTTGAACTCGCCACGGGTTTCGGCCGCGTGCCGGCTTCCGCCGGCCTGACACCGGGGGTTGACGCGGAGAATGGTACAAAGCCCTGGCTCATGGTGACGGGGCCGCTGTTTCGACCTGGTTGGTCACGCTGTCCCCCACACGGCTGCCCTGCTGGATTTTGAGCAGCACGGATACGCGGCGGTTGACCTCGGCAGCCGGGTGCTCTTTGTCGAGTGGTTGCGTTTCGCCCAAGCCGGACACCTTGCAAATCTGCGTTGCCCCGGCGCCGTGCTGCAACAGCTTGCGGCGCGCGGCATTGGCGCGGTCGGTGCAAAGTTCCCAGCTTCCATAATCTTCGCGAACCGGTGGGCGATTGGATTCAGTGTGGCCGGACAATTCGACGGTGAAGGTCGGGTAGCGGCCGATTTCCCAGGCGAGCGTCGAGAACACCCAGGCGCCATAGGGAGTGAACTGTGCGTTGCTCGCTTCAAAAATCGGCTTATGTGTCCGGTCGAAGACGTTGATGAGAAGACCCTCGGAAGTGAGATCGAGTTTGACGCTGGTCTGGTCCTCGGGATCCTGTTGGAGCAGTTTGGCGAGGTCTTGGGTTATCCGGCGCAGCATTTCGAGGTTTAACGCGGATGGAGAATCGAAGTTGCCCTTCTGTTGTTGGGTAGCCTGCACGTCCCTGTTCGGAAGGATGCCCACGGACTCCTTGGTGGCCGAGCTGTACGGGTTACGAAACGACCGTTCGATGGCCTCCTTGACTCGGCTGTCCTGGGACGTCAGCCAAAGCACCATGAACAGCGCCATCATCGAGGTGACGAAGTCCGCGTAGGCGACCTTCCACGATCCCCCGTGATGCTTTTGTCGGCTCATCGCGCGGCGTTCACTTGGCCTGGCCCGCGTTGGCGTTGAGTGCCTTCAGCATCTTTTCCAATTCGTCGGCGTCCGGGCGCAGTTCCTCGCTCAAACCACGCCGGGCCAGTTCAACCGCCATGCCCGGCGCCATGCCGGCGGCGAAACTGACCACTGCGGCCGAGATACAGCGGAAATACGCCAGCCGCGCCATCAAGTTGAATTCCATGTTCGTCGCGAACGGACCTACGAAGCCGTAGGCGAGAAAAATGCCGAGGAACGTTCCGACCAGCGCCGCAGCCACCTTTTCGCCGATGACTTCGATCGGCCCGGAAACGGACGCCATCGTGATGACGATGCCCAACACGGCAGCCACGATGCCAAAACCGGGCAGGGCGTCGCTCGTGCGGGTCAGAACATCGATGGGTGCGTGGCCCTCCTCCTCCATACGGTTGAGGTCCGTTTCGAGTAACTGGCGCAACTGTTCGGCCTTGACGCGGCCATCAATGACCGGCCGCAACGACCCGCAGAGAAAATCCAGCCCGGCCTGGTTCTCCGCCAGACTCGGATACCGCCGGAAAATGGCGCTATTGGCCGGTGTGATAAGATGGTCCTCGAGCGCGATCAGGCCATTGCGCCGGCCGAGCAGAAACAATTCATAGAGCACCATGAATAGTTCGTCGTAGGCATCGCGCTTAAACGGCGTGCCCTTGAACGCTTGGAGGGACAGCCGCCCGAGGTCCAGCAGCACCTTTTTGGGTGCCATAATGATCAGCGCTCCGAGCGCGGCTCCGCCGATAATCACCACTTCCGAGATGTGGTAGAGCGTTTTAAGGTAGCCGCCGGCCATCATGAACCCGCCGGCAACCGACACGATCACAACGATCGCGCCAACCAAAATAATCATGGATGTCCCCCGGCTGCCATCTGAAGCGCCACGGATTCCTGCCGTTCGATGAAAGAGCGGATCGCCAGGATGGCTTGCGAGTGAATCTGCGAGATGCGCGACTCGGTCAGCCCGAACGCCTCGGCTATCTCGCGCAAACGCAGATCTTCAAAATAGTAAAGGGCCATGACCTTTTGCTGAATTGTTGGCAGTTGCTCGATGCGCTGCGCAATCAACTCCTTTAATTCGCTGCGCGACGCGCTCTCCGACGGGTCTTCCTGGGAATCGTCCGCAATGTTGTCATGGGGAGTGGCGCCTTCGGGGCCATCGCTGCGGGGGGCGGCATCCAGGCTGATGAAGGAGATCGGCCGGATGTCATCCAGCCAGCCGCGGTAATCTGCGAGCGAAAGGCCCAGTGCGCGCGCCATCTGTTCTTCGGAGGGCGGTTTCCCCAACTGTTGTTCGAGATCGCCCATCGCGTTTTGGATCTTGCGCGCCTTGTCATGTACCAGACGCGGCACCCAATCCAGCCGCCGCAGCTCATCGAGCACCGCCCCCCGAATGCGAAATCGGGCGAACGTCTCGAACGAGGCTCCGCCGCTGGTGCTGAAATTGCGCACCGCCTGAAGCAATCCCACCAGACCGGCACTGTTGAGGTCATCGGTGCTGACGTGGGCGGGGAGCGTCATCGCTATCCGGCCTACGACGGTTCGGACCAGGGGCAGATACTGTTCCACCAGCGTATTTTCGACGCCCGCATCGCCAGTCTGGTGATACCGTTGCCACAATTCCTGCGGCGCCGGTTGAGTTCGGGTTCCCGTCACCCGGACATCTTCCTCCACAGCACAATAGGTAGTCATTTCTTTGGGGTTGAGGTTGAATGAGCTTGTTGGCGCGCGACCGCTTCGGCCAGGCGACGTTGTTCGCACGACGCGTGCAGGCCGCGCAGCCAGACGCCGCCCCACCATCGCGTCAGCCACCCGAGCGCCGCAGCGGCAACGGTGGCATGCAAGAAAATCGAGGGCCAGTCAGCCCGCCCCGCGATTCCCAGCGCAATCCCGAGGAGAAACCCAATTAAGGTTCCAGTAAGCATAAACATTTTCATCCGGTTCACATTCGCTCCTCGTCCTTAGCAAAGCGTTTGCCAAACGCGGTTGGACCGGGAAATAACTGCTTGCCACGGGAATTATCCGCCCGTTTGACGGGGAATCAGCAATTCGGGTGTCGCCACAAAGAAATCACCGGGAATATTTTGCCCACCCGACAGAAACCGGACTGAGAAATTTGTGCCGAGCACCAAATTCCAAAGCTTCACCATCCGCTTTTCTTCGTCAGTGTGTGTAAAGATGACATCGCTCACCGGCAGCGACGCAAAGGCGCGGGCCTGCGCCAGCGTCACCAAGACATCGTAGGCCGCGTTGAGCACGAGATGCACCCGCGCGCCGGGAATCTTTTTCACGCGGCCGCACAACTGCCCGATGGCGGCGGGATCCCGCGTGTCAACCCCCGGCAAATCCACAAAGCCCGCGTCAAACCCCTCCAGCTTCTGCTCGACATTCCACTCGCGCTCGACGGGCACGCCCAAAATCTCGCCGTAAACGTCGAGCAAACCGGCAAAATGTGCGGCGCGCCCATCCAGGCGCCACGCTCGCGCCGTAACTCCGCCGGCCAATACAGTTTTGGCCAGCCACTTGCAAAGCGCCGTCGTTTTGCCGGAGCCGGGCGGTCCGACAAACACGTGAATTGCCGGCGAGCCTTCATTCGAGCTCGCCGCCGGCCGCCAAAAACTCGCCAGGGCGGCGTAAACGAGCGCCAGTTCCCGCGCGAGTGACGCCGGGGGTGTGCTGCCATGTTTGGACTGCGCGCGCTCGATGACTTTCTCCACATGGAGCGGCTGCAGCCCCATCTGGTGGAGCACCGCGCCACTGCGCCAGCTTCCTTCCGTGGCGGGCGAGGGGGACTCGCCTCGATTCGGGGCCGCCTCGGGCCTCACGAAAACAGAATCCTCGGAATCCAGTTGATCCAATTGGGTACCGTTCGCAAGGAGCGCCTGGCCATTCATCTCAGGAGCAGCCATGGCTGCCTGGCTGATTTGAGTTGGAGTGGGCGCCGCCTCCGGCAGGCAGGCGAGCACCTCAAGCCGCGGCTTGCGCCACAAACGACTGACGCCGCTGGCCGGCGCCTGGGCGACGCTCACGACGACGGCATCCGGCCCAAGGCGCGAGCGGATTTGTCCGACGGCATCGGCCGCGTCGCGGGCGAGAAAGCGCGTGACGTTCATGCGATGGACGGGATGGTTGCGGCATTTTGGATTTCAACGCGCGGCGGGATTTCTGAATAGGAAATGACCGTGAGATCGGCGAAGGCCGATTCAAAGAACCGCCGGAAACAGAGCCGGATTTGAGGCGAACACAGGACGACCGGTGGATGCCCGGCGGCGAGCATCTGCTGCACCAGCTTGCCGAGCGCGTCGGTGATGTGCCGCGCGAGGCCCGGGTCCAGAACCAGCGACACGTCGGTTGGCGTCTGGCGGACGCCTTGCGCGATGGTTTGCTCGAGGCGCGGATCGAGCGTGATGGCCCGCAGTCGGTCGTTCTGCATCTGGTAGGGACGGGTGATTTGCGCGCCCAGCGCGCGGCGGGCATGTTCGGAAAGCTCGTCGGGGTTTTTGGTAAACGGCGCATGGTCACTCACCTTTTCGAGGATGCCGGCCAGGTTGCGGATGGAGATGCCCTCGGCCAGCAGGTTTTGCAGAATACGCTGCACCTGGCCGACGTTGAGTTGCGCCGGCACCAGTTCATTCACCAGCGTCGGGTGCGTCAGTTTGAGGTTGTCCAACAGCACCTGAACGTCCTGCCGGCTGAGAATTTCGTGGCTGCGCCGGCGGATGGTCTCGCTCAAGTGGGTGACCAGGACGGACGGGGCATCCACCACCGTGAAGCCGCCCACCTCGGCCGCTTTGCGCTCGGCGTCCCCAACCCAGGTTGCGGGCAATTGAAAGACCGGCTCGATGGTCGGCACGCCTTTGAGCACGGTCTTGCTCTTGGCGGCGTTCATCGCCAGCCAATGACCCGGACGGAGTTCGCCCTGGGCCACCAGATTGCCCTTGAGCAGGAAGCGGTATTCGTTCGGACCCAACTGCAAGTTGTCCCGCAAACGAATCGGCGGAATAATGATGCCCATCTCCTGCGCGAAATTGCGGCGCACGCTGGTAACGCGTTCGAGCAAATCACCGCCATGCCGCTTGTCCGCCAGCGCGACCAGCCCGTAACCGAGCTCGACCTGGAACGGGTCCAGGTGCAGCAACTCCTCCAACTTGTCCATCGTCTTGGTTTCACCGGCCGCCGGGGCCGCCCCACCGTCAACGCCTTTGGCCGCTCCGGGCGACCGGGCTTGCGCGAGGGCTGGTTCGAGGGGACCGTGGCGATAAAGCGTGTAAGACAACAAACCGGCAAGGGCGCCCAGAACCAGAAAGGGGAACATTGGCAGGCCGGGCACAAGCGCGAAGACGCTCATCATCGCGGCCAGCACAGTCATGGCGCGAGGATAGATCAGTAATTGGTTGCCCAACTCCTGGCCGAGGTCGTTTTTCGACGCGGCCCGTGTCACCAGGATGCCCGCGGCCGTGGAGGTGATCAGCGCTGGGATTTGCGAGACCAGGCCGTCGCCGATGGAGAGAATGGTGAAGCGCTGTAGCGCCTCGGTCATCGTCATCCCCTTTTGCGCAATGCCGATGGCAAAGCCGCCGACGATGTTGATGAGCGTGATAAGAATGGCGGCGACGGCATCGCCACGGACAAATTTGCTCGCGCCGTCCATCGCGCCGTAGAAGTCAGCCTCGCGCTCGACGTTCTTGCGCCGCGCGCGCGCCTCGGCTTCGGTGATGACACCAGCGTTCAATTCGGCATCGACGGCCATCTGCTTGCCTGGCATGGCGTCCAGGGTGAAACGGGCGGCAACCTCGGCGATGCGGCCGGCGCCCTTGGTAATCACGATGAAATTGATCAACACCAAAATCAGGAACACCACCATCCCGACGACATAATTGCCGCGGACAACGAAATTGCCGAACGCCTCGATCACGTGGCCTGCGTACCCGTCCAGGAGGATCAAGCGCGTGGACGCCACGTTGAGCGAGAGCCGGAACAGCGTGAGGAAGAGGAGCAGCGTGGGAAAGCTGCTGAAATCGGAAGGCTGCCGGACATACAGAATCACCAGCAGCGTGAGCAACGACATCGCGATGCTAATGGCGAGCAGCCCGTCCAGTAACCAGGGCGCCACCGGCAGGATGAGCAACATCACCGTGCCGAACAGCCCGGCGATCAGCCATAAGTCGCCGTGGCGCAGGAGCAGTCGCAAATTGGAGCTGAGCGAGGCCATGATACGTCAGCGGGTCTCCGTCGCGGCCAGGGTGCATGCCTCGGCGTAGTAGCGGTAAGGGTTCGTCCGATAGACGTGCGCGAGCACTTCCGCGACGGCCGCGTAAAGCTGCGCCGGAATCTCGCGCCCCACCTTGCCGTATTTAAACATCAGGCGGGCCAGCGGCTTGTTCTCCACCATCGGCACTCCGCTCTGGCGCGCGATTTCCCGGATTTGCTCGGCGTTCTTGCGAATGCCTTTGGCGACCAGGCGCGGCGCCTGCATCGACTGGCGGTCATAGCGCAGCGCAATGGCAATGTGCGTCGGGTTCGTGACCACCACGTCCGCTGTCGCCACGTCGGCCAGCATCTGGCGCTTGGAACGTCCAAGCATCCTGCGGCGGCGGCTTTTTATCTGGGGATTGCCTTCGCTGCTTTTCGATTCCTCCTTCAACTCATCCCGCGTCATCATGAGATCTTGATGGGTCCGCCAGAACTGGTAGCCGTAATCCGCCGCCGCAATCACGCCGAGAGCCAGGAGCAGGCGCAGCGCGATTTTGAAGCTTGCGGCGGCCAGGAAGTTGGCGAACGCCGGCAGGCTCACCGAAGTCGTGAAGACCGGATCCCCCATCACTTCCTTCACCGTCCCGTAAGTCAGCACGCCGATGAGGAGTAATTTGAAGATGGCAACCAGCGTCGGCACCGCGGAGCGGCCGGAAAAAGTCCGTTTGAACCCCTCGACGGGGTTCAGGCGTTCCCAGTGGAAGCCGAGGGCTTCGGAGGCGATAGTGAAGCGGTTTTGAATCCCGCCCGCCAGCAAACCCGCCAGCATGGCCGCGAACACAACGGGCGCACTGCATTGCAGGAACAGGAGGGCGCCGCGCCAGGCATAACCCTGCAGCGTATTGATGCTCAGCGGGGTGTCGTGCAAATGGCCCAGCACGCTGACGGTGCCGCCCGCCAGCAGCCGCCACATTTCGGCGCCCGTGAACGACAGGGCGCAGATAACGCCCAGCAGGACGAACACCGTCTGCACCTCGACGCTCCGCGCGATCTGTCCGCGCTTCTGCGCTTCCTCCAGCTTGCGCGGTGTCGGTTGCTCTATTTTTTCGCCGATTTGCTCGCTCATGGTTTGAGGTCAGCCTTCAGCCAACGCCAAGGAATTGCGCCACCCGCATCATGTCCTCAGGCAGGCGGTGGAGACCGTTGAGAATGTGCTGCGCGGAGATGTCCATGGTGATGCCGAACACCACCAACCCGCACACGATGCGCACCGCAAAGCTTTCGGCAAAGACATTCATCTGCGGCACCAGCCGCCCGAGGAATCCCAGCAATAGCATCGCCAGAAACGAGGCGGCCATCATCGGTGCCGCGATTTGCACCCCCACCAGGAAAATCCGGCGGGTGTGATCAAGGATGTTCGTGAAAAGCGCATCGCGCGCATGCGCGGCGCCAATCGGCACCAGGGTATAAGTGTATTGAAAGCCCGTCAGCAGCCAGTGGTGCATGTCCAGCGTCATCATCAGCATGCACGTCAGCACAAACATCACCATGCTCGGCACCTGTGTCGGATGCCCGTTGAGAGGATCCAAAATCGTGGCGAGGTTCAGGCCCATGTCGTTGCCCATGATCTGCCCCGCGAAATCTGAAGCAAAGAATACCATTCGAGTCACGAACCCGATCACCAATCCGCAGATAACCTCACGGGCAAAAAGCCCTACCCAATCCAGCAACGTCAGCCCCGCCAGCGGAAACAGGGGCAGCGTCGGCGCAATCAGCACGGCGAGCAGCCCGGCCAGTGCCACCCGTAATCTCACCGGCACATTGAGCATGGTGAAGAACGGCAGCGTGCCTAAAAACGCCCCCGCACGCACGAACACCAGCATCCAGTTGTTAAAGTCCCAGTCCATGCGTTCACATGGCCATCTGCGGAATCTTTTCGATGATGCCCGTGGTGAACCCGACCAACTGCCGGATGAGCCACGGCAGCAGCAGCAGCAGCACCCCCAGCACGCACAGCGCCTTGGGCACAAAACTGAGCGTTTGTTCGTTGATGGATGTGACCGCCTGGAACAGGCTGATGACCAGGCCCGAGACCATCGCTGCCACAAGAAATGGCGCCGCTAGTAGCATCGCCTCGAATATTACCGTCTTTAATAGCTCCACTGCGAATTCCGGATTCATAAAAGTCTTGGTCGCGTCGCCACCAGCCTGCCGCAGTTCAGGAACCGAAGCTAATGATCAGCGAGCGCACGATCAGTGCCCAGCCGTCCACCAGCACAAACAGCAGGATTTTGATCGGCATCGCGATTGTGGCCGGCGGAAGCATCATCATGCCCATGCTCATCAACACCGTGCTGACCACCACATCGATGAGGATGAACGGCACCAGAATCAGAAAGCCCATTTGAAAGGCGGTGCGCAGTTCGCTGATGATGAAGCCGGGGACGACGACGCGCAGCGGCAGCAGGTCGGGCGTCGTCGCCGGCATCCGCGCCAGCGCGACGAAGAGTTCCACGTCCTTGGCCCGGGCCTGCTTGAGCATGAAGCCGCGGATGTGGCCGGAAGCCCGGCTCAGGGCCTCCTCGCTCGTGATCTGCGAGGCGCGATACGGCGCAATCGCGTCGTGGTTAATGGCGTCCCAAACCGGCGACATGATGAAGAACGTCATGAACAAGGCGAGGCCCACGACAATCTGGTTCGCGGGAGCCGCCTGCAGTTGAAGGGCGGTGCGGACGAAAGAAAGCACAATAACGATGCGCGTGAAGCAGGTCGTCAGCAGGATGAACGACGGGGCCAGCGACAACAGCGTGATGGTGAAAAGGATTCTGATGCCCGCATCGACATCCTGCGGCTGATTGCCGCCGTCCAGCGTGAGGCGAAACGGCGACAGTCCCCCGGCGGTGTTGGTCTGGGCAGAAACGCTCAACGCGGCCAACCCCATTCCCGCCAGCAGCAGCAGGAATAGAATTCTTGGGCGGCGGGTTGGGCCGAAGCGGTTCATTTTGGCTTCAGCACCTGTTGGAGGCACTGCATGAAAGAAGCGGTTTCGGCCGCGGGCGCTATCTGGCCGCTCGTTTCAGCGGCCGGCGGCAACTGGCTCAATAAAGTCAATCCGGCCGGTGAACTGCCGACCAGCAGGCGCTGCTGCTCATAACCGACGACGTAAAGCGCGAAGCGGTTGCCCAGCGGGCGCGTCTCGATTATCGCGAGTTTGGGGGCGCCGGTCTTGCGCCAGGCGATGCGTTGACCATTGCGGAAGAGCCAGACGCCGGCAAAGAACACCGCCAGCACAATGGCCAGCGCGGCGAAGGCGCGCAGCGCCGAGACGCCCAGGTCAGGCAGGTCCGTGTGCAGCGTCAGCGTGTTGGTGGACTGCGCCAATCCGGCGGGTGCGCCGGTCATGACCAGCGCCACCAGGAGGCAATGGAAGCAGCGGTTCATGCGGCGGGCAGGCTGCCGATCAGCTCGGTGATCTTGATGCCGAACCGGTTGTCCACCACTACCACCTCGCCACGCGCCACGAGCTTGCGGTTGACGGAGAGTTGCACCGGTTCGTCGGCAACCTTGTCCAGTTGCACGACCGAGCCGACGACCAACTCAAGCACTTCCCGCATCGGCATCTGGCAACTCCCGAGTTCGACGGCCAGTTTCACCGGCACGTCAAGAATAATGTCGAGGTTGGGGGTTCCGGTTGTAGCGGCATTCATAGGTAATTCAGCGTTTCACGCTTTCGGTCAATTCCACGGCCCAACCACCACCCGCCGTGCCCAGCCGGCCGTGAAACTTGGGCCGTTGCTCGAGCCGAACTTCCACCCGGTCAAAACAGTCTTCATCGAGCATCAGGACGTCACCGCATTTGAGCCGGGACAGATCGCCGACGCTCATTTCCAAGCCGTGCCACTCGGCGTTGACCCGCACGAGCACTTCGTCGAGGTTGGGGCTCCACCGCGACCGCCCGGGCTTGGTGGCCGCAGCGCTGGCATCGGCCCCGTCGCCGGGATCGGCCTGATGAATGAGCGGCTCGATGGTGTGAAAGGGAAACGCCAATTCCATCTGCTCCGTGCAGTCGCCCAGCCGCACTTCCATCGACAGAATCAGCATGACGCAGTCGTGCGCTGAACTGGTCAGGAATCGGCCGTTGTTTTCATGGCCAAGCAGAACCGGCCGGGCGGTGTCGGTCTTCTGCCACAACTGGCACCACTCATTGAGAATGAGCCGTGCGACCTGGTCGAGTAGCGCCATGTCAATCTCGCTCAATTCGCCGGTAAAATCCACGGAATGCGCCGGACCACCGAGCAGGCGGTCCACAATCGTCAGACCCAGCCGCGGCGCCATGTCGAGCAGGCACACCCCTTTGAGCGGCTCAACTTTGAACAGGGTCAAATGGGTCGGGCTGGGCAGAGTTTCGGTGTATCTCTGGTAGCTCAGCGTTTGCAGTTTCGACATCTGCAGGGTGACTTCGAGCCGAAGATAAATGGAGAGGTGGGCCGCCAGTGTGCGGATGAATTCCTCGTGCCGGATGCGAATCTTGCGCAACTCGGCGCTCGTAAGAAAGGCGGGCTGGCGAAAATCGTATGGCTGGACATCCTCGTTCTTGAAGCGCGTCCGGAGGCCGCCGGTCTTGACGACCGTCGTGGCGGTCTCCTCGGCCTGGACCTGCGAGAGCAGCCGCTCGATTTCGCTTTGCGAAAGAACCTCGCCCTTTTCGTCGCCTGAAGTAATGTTGGACATCTGTTCCTGCGCCCCTATTGAATGGCGAACTCGGTGAAGTAAAGCTCCTGGACGACCCCATTCCCCAGGATGGTATTGAACCCAGTCATCAATTCGCCGCGCAGCAGGTTCCGAGCGCCCGGTTTCTCCAGGTTATCAATGGTTTTCATCATCATCAGGCCGCTGGCCATGTCGCGGAGTTGCGGATCGTGTTTTGAAACGCGGCTGGAAAAATCGGGTGCGTCACCTGCCAGGGTCATGCTCGTCAGAAGGTAGCGGGATGCCAGCGTACCCGCCACATTGACGAGCAGCTTGCTGATCACCACGCTCTGCCGCTGGCCGACTTGCGCCTGGGATTCGCTGCTGGCCGCCTCCGCCCCGGCGTGAGCTGGCTGGCTCGCCTTGGCAGGCGCCACGCCGGTCGCCACCAGAGATTTCTGCATTTGCGGGACCAGGATGAATGTGGTCACGCCATAAGCCACCAAAGGCATGACCACAATCGCTACACCGAGGGGCAACCATGCTTTCCACGCGCTGCCGTGTTTCGCCTTCGGGGCCGCGTCCGCCACCGCCGGCTGCGGATCGCGCGGGTGCTTTTCCTCGTTTCCCCGGGAAGGCGTGGGTTCAGAGCGTGGAGCAACCATAACGGTTTACCGCTTGAGGTTCACGATTTCCTGCAACATTTCGTCGCTCGTGGTGATGATGCGCGCGCTGGCCTGGAAGGCGCGCTGCGCGATGATCAGGTTGGACATCTCACTGGTCAAATCAACGTTCGACAGCTCCAGCGCGCCGGATTGGAGGGTGCCAAGTCCATTGCTCTGCGGGGCCCCGACTACCGGCGTGCCGGCCGTCGCCGTCCAGGAGTACCGGTTATCGCCTTGCTTCACCAACTGGCTTTGGTCGGGAAAACTCGTGAGCTGCACCTGGCCGCTTACGGCCAGTGTGCCGTCCTTCTTCACCACGTTGATGAAGCCCTTCTGGTCGATGCTGAACGACGCGACCGTGACCGGATCGACCTGCAAGTCGCCGGCGACGCCCTGGACCCGCAGTCCGTCGGTGGTGACGAGGTAGCCCGCCGAGTCCAGGTGGAAATCGCCCGCGCGCGTCGCGTACATCGTGCTATCGACCGAATTGCGAACGGTGAAGAATCCCTGCCCGGCAATGGCCAGGTCGCTGCCCACCCCGGTACTGCTGATGGTGCCCTGGTTGAAGTTGTTGGGAATGGCCGCCAGGCTGACGCCCGAGCCGACTTGCACGTTGGGGCCGCTGCCGGCCAGCGCCTGGCTGAAGTTGTCCTCGAAGTCCGCGCGGGCGGTTTTGAACCCGGTCGTGTTCACATTGGCGATATTGTTGCCCACAACGTTGATTTGCTGCTGAAACGCTTGCAGGCCGGTGATGGCTGTATTTAGGGATCCTAGCATAATTCTATCTCGCTATTACTAAGGTTGAGGCAGCGAAACCGAGAGCACCGAGCTCAGGTTATACGACTGGCCGTTGACTGTGAGACTGGGCGTCCCTGCCTGAAAGGTCACGGCGCTCACTACGCCGCTCTCGGTGGCACCTGTCGCCGACTGGACTTGAACTGTTCGTCCGAGCAGGCTGTTGGCCTGAAGCACCGCCTGGCTCGCCTCGAGGCCCGCCAGGTTCTTCTGCATCGTCTGTGTCGCTTGCAGCGTGCTGAACTGCGCCATCTGGGCCGCGAAATCGGTGTTGCTGACCGGATTCATCGGGTCCTGCGCCGATAACTGCGCCACCAGCAGCTTCAGGAAATCGTTCTGATTGAGCGTCTGTCCCGGCAACATGCTCTGCCCCGGCAATGTGGATTGCGGCGTAGCAGCAGGTGCGCCCGTCGTTGAGTTAGCTGAAGTAACTTGCATATATTTAACTGTTGTTTAACTGTTATTTAACTATTCCTGTTGGCCATCCCCAAAGCGGCGTCAAGCCCACCACGCGCGTCCGGTGCTGGCACCTGCCGTTCGCGCGCCGGACTTGCGCGTTTCTGCCTCGGCCAGGGCCGGAATCGGAAGCTCTCCGAATGGCATTTCCTCACGACCGCGCTGCTGGGAGAATGAAGATTCCCCCGCAAACGTATTTCCGGCTCCGGCCCCCGCAACCAGCGGTGATAGCCGGACGCCCTGCTCCGCCAGCCGGTTCTGCAATTGCGACCACTCCGCGCCCAGCGCGGCAAAATCTCCCCGTTCCAAAACCGCCCGCACCTCGAACCGTCCCTGTTGCATCTCAACGTGCAACGCCAGTTGCGTGTTGCTGTCCGGGGTTAAGACCAGCGACAGGGAGGATGCGTCCATCCGCCTCAACCCGGCCGCCGCGTTTTCGATGGCTCGGCGAACGCCCTCGATCCCGGCCGCCTGCGGCGCCGCGGCCTCGGCATACGCGCTCAGGTCGCGCCGCGTCGGTTGATCGGCGAGCGCTTGCGCCGTTTCTGCCGCGCCAGAAGGCAAACCAGCGAGGCGATCCCCATCATTGGCACGAGCTTTCCGCTCGCGCCCAGCAAACCCGGCAGCCTCGAGCGCCGCCGGCAAGCACGGCAAATTTTGCTCAGCCAGGCAGGCATTTTCGTTCATTTCGCGCGTTGCTTGCATCGTGCCGGTATGCTGAGCAGCCGACGTGCCAGAGTCAGAAACGGCGGCCATCAGCGCTTTTTCATGGGCTGTGAGCTCCGCCACTGCCAGGACCCGGGGCGAACCCGGCGCTGCCGGCTTTGAATCCGTTGGTATCGCAGCCGGCGCGTTGGCGGTCTCCGCCTCCGGCACTTCCGCCCGCGAGTCGCCGGGTTGACCCACCAGGACATTATTTGCGTTCAGGCGCTCAGCCGTCGGAACGTTCTTCTCATCGTGCGCAAGAGTGGGGGTTCCTGCCGCGAGACCCGAATGCTCGGGGAGCGCGCTCGGGTCTTGAGCCTCAGCCTGCGCGGGTTGAGTGTTGACTGGGATGGGCTGTCCGAACACTGTGACGGGCATTCCGGCCAGCCAGGATGGCGGTGGGCCTGTGGCAGCATTCTGGTCCTCAGGTGACCCTTGTTCGTTCGAGATATCATCCGCTTCGGAGTCCTTTTCCGCGTCGGCCGGCGTTCGTTCGCCTACCTTCCGACTTTCGGCGTCCGGGGCCCTCGCCGCCTGCTCCATCAAACGGGCGAAGTGTCCGGCAGTGGTGCATAGCTCCCGGTCTTCAAACCCTGTTTTCCGCCCCGTGGAGTTGAGGAAAAAAACCGGAGTTTTAACCGGGGCGGTCATGGCGGGGCAGGCTTTTTTACCGCCGAAAGGACGAGCCGAAGCCGATTCGAGAGCATCGCGGCGCGCCGGGCATCTTCCTTGCTCCCCTGGCCGAGATTTTCGAGTATCGGCGCGGGTTCCGCCCCCCTCATCAGCGTTAATATCTTCACCACCTGGTCGTCATCCATTTCCTTGAGGATGCGCGCGGCGCCTTCCGGACTCATCGTCGTGTAAACTTTGGCGAGCTTTTTCAGGTTCACCGCTTCCTCCTCGCTGACCCGCGTCACGACCTTGTCCAGATCGGCGCGCACCTGATAGACCGCCTGCGTGACCGCGTATATTTCCTTGCGCTCGGCCTGCAATCGAGTCTCCAAGTCGTCCAGTTGGCTTGCGCGCACGCGCAAAGCCTCACGCTCGTTCTTGATCTCCGCCAGGAGTTGAGTCATCTCGGGGTTTTGAAACGTCCATGACGGACCGTCCGGAATTTTAGCAATCTGCGCACCCTGCCGCGCGCGCAGGATGGCCGCCGCATGCTTGATCTGCTGCTGCGGTCGCATGCAAAACCAGGTGGTCGCCGCATACGCCAGGACGCCAGCCGCCACCGCCATCCATTTGCTTTGAAGAAACTGCATCATGCGTTTACGGCCGACTCGCGCCAGGCTTCGGTCAGCCTCGGGCCGCGTCCGGACATTTCGTCGAGCATTTTCTGTTCCTCACGCGCGGCTTGGCTCGAGTGGAGCAACCGCTGTCGCCGGCGCAGTCGTTCGAGCGCCTCGCGCCGTTGGGTGGCGATGACCAGCAAACTCCAGGCTTCCTCGGCCCGTTTGCGCGCTTCGGCTAATTCTCGCGACCGCGCCGTTCGCTGTTCGCCCAACCGGACGCCAAAAGCCCGCCATTGCTCGATCTGGTCTGCGCGGGCGCCGGCCGCCAGTTGGGCCCGGCGTGATTCGTCGGAGGCGGCCATGGCCTCGTCTGCCAGGCGCGCGCGCGCTGCCGCGGCTGCCACCGCGGCGTAGGCGTGCGCGCAACTCTGTTGGGCGGTCTGCTCGGCTTGTTCTCGAAGCGTCAACACGGCTTGGAGTCGAAATTGAAACCCTTTCATGCCAGCCTCGCAGTTGGAACGGCCTTCGGTTGGCCCAGTGGCGCCAGCGTTCTCGCCATCTCCGACCATGTTCGCTCCAACTCCCAGCCGTCGGTAATGCCCTGACGCAGGAATTGCCGCATCGGCTCGTGGCGGGCGATGGCTTCGTCAATGACCGGACTGCTCCCCGCCGGATACGCGCCGATGTTGATCAAGTCTTGGTTCTTCCGATAGACGGCCAGGTGCTCGCGGGCGCTGGAAGTCAGGCCGAGTTGGTCCCGCGAGAGCAACTCGCCGGTTAGGCGGCTCACGCTCTCGAGCACATCAATGGCCGGATAGTGGTTTTGCGTCGCCAGATCACGCGAAAGCACGATGTGCCCGTCCAGGATTGATCGCACCGCGTCGGCCACCGGGTCGTTCATGTCGTCCGCTTCCACGAGCACAGTGAATAAACCGGTCATCGTGCCGCGCTCCCCCGCCCCAGCCCGCTCGAGCAACCGCGGCAGGAGGGAAAATACCGAGGGTGTGTAGCCCCGCGTAGCCGCGGGCTCGCCAATCGCCAGGCCGATTTCGCGTTGCGCCATTGCAAAACGCGTCACCGAGTCCATCATCATCAGCACATTCCGCCCCTGGTCGCGGAAATGCTCGGCGATGGCCATTGCCAGAAACGCCCCTTTCACCCGCGCCAGCGCCGGCTCGTTCGAGGTCGCGACCACCACCACGGATTTGCGCCGCCCCTCCTCGCCCAAATCCTTTTCCATAAATTCGCGCACTTCGCGCCCGCGTTCACCTATCAACGCGATCACGTTCACATCCGCCTCGGCGTGGCGCGCTATCATGCCGAGCAACGTCGATTTGCCGACGCCGCTGCCGGCGAAGATGCCCAGACGCTGGCCGCGGCCGCACGGGGTAAAAGCGTCGATTGCCTTGATGGCGGTGCGGAACACCTCGCCGATGCGCTGTCGCTTGAGCGGATGCGGCGGCAGCAGATTGAGTTGCGCCATCTGCCGGCCGCGAATCGGACCTTGGTCGTCCAGAGGATTGCCGAGGCCGTCGATCACCCGGCCCATCAATTCGTCACTCACAGGCATGCGCAGCGGCGCGCCGGTGGCGATGACTTCGCTGCCAGGATGGATGCCGCGAATCTCGCCCAGGGGCATCAGCAGCAAGTGATGGTTGCGAAATCCAACCACTTCGGCCAGCGTGGAACTGTCGTGCCGCGCGGATTCGATCCGGCACACCTCGCCGACGGATGCCAGCGGTCCCTCGGACTCGACCACCAGGCCGATCAACTGAACCACCCGGCCGCGTGTCTCGGCGGCCCGCGTCTGCTTGACGCGCTCCAGCGCGGACTCGAGGTGCGTGGGCGCGGTCTGCGTCAGGGTGGTCGTCATGCGTTTAACGATTGGCGGATTAACTTCAGCTTGGTCTCGCGGCGGGCGTCGATGACGCCGAAACGGGTCTCGACGAGGCAGCCGCCCCGGGTGACTTCCGCCGATGCCTGAAAATGCATGGCTTCGTTGCCCGGGCCGGGCAACAGCACGGGCGAATTGCTCCGCTGCAACAGCGCCAGGTCGTCAGCGTGCAAAAACACTTGAAATCCGACGCCTTCCTCGGCCTGCGCCAGCGCCGATCGAACCGCCGCCTCGACCATTTCCTCGGAAACCGGCATGTCCGAAACCAGTTTTCGGGCGACCTCGAGTGCCAGTTCGACCACTCCAGCCTCGCTCTGCCGCACAACCCGCGGCACGGACTGCTGCAGCGACGCCAGGACGCCGTTCTGCAATTCGAGCAGTTCGGCTCGCTGGCGCAACAGTTGTTCGCTGAGGCGCGCTTCGCCGTCGGCGAGACCTCGTTCGTAGGCAGCCTGCTCGGTTTGGCGCCCGCGCGCTTCGTTGGCATCGCGTGCCTGCGTGGCGGCCTGCGAAACCAGAAGCACCTCGCTTAAGGGGTGCCCGATGCAGAGGCTCTTACGCCATTGCATACTCGCCTCCCTTGCGCGCTTCACTAAGATCCACCCCGCCCTCGGTCTCCAACCGGCGCACGGCGTCAATGACGCGCAGTTGGGCGCTTTCGATGTCGCGCAGACGCACCGCCCCCATGAAGCTCATCTCCTCCTGCACCGTCTCGGCGGCCCGTTTCGTGATGCAGGCCAGCAGCGTCGTCCTGAGTTTGTCGCTCGCACTCTTGAGCGCCAGCGCCAGCTCCCGCATATCCACCTCCCGCAAGATGCGCTGCAGCATGGTGGGGTCGAGATTGACGAGATCCTCGAAGGTGAACATTTTCTGGCGGATGGCCTGGCCAAGCTCGGGATTGCGCTCCTCGATGGAACCCAAAAGGGCTTTCCCCTGGTCCTTGTCCATCGCGTTCAACAGGTCGGCGGCGACTTTGATGCCGCCGGTCTGGTTCAACGCGCGGGTATGGCTGACACCACGCTTGGCGACCAGAACCTCGACGACCTTTTCCACGATCTCGACGGGCGTCGGCGCCAGGGTCGCCACCCGCTCAAGTATCTTGTCGCGCTGCTCGGCCTGGAAAAACGCCAACGTCTCGGCCCCCTTGTCCGCGCCGGTGTAGCTGAGCATCAGCGCCACCGTTTGCGGCTGCTCATGGCGGATGAGATTGTAAATCTGCCGCGGTTCCATATCGACGATTTCCTGAATGGCGACGACCGATGAACGCATCGGCGCGACGCGGGAAAGAATTTCCGTGGCCTTGAACACGCCAATCGCCTTCTCGAGTGTGGTTCGAGTAACATCGACTCCGCCCCGAACTGACGTGCCGGCTTGGACGGCGACATCGGAAAACTCGCGCAATATCTCCGCCTGAAGTTCCTGGCTGACCATCGTGAACTTGGCCATCTCGCTGCAGATGCTCTCGACTTCGCTCGGCTCGAACGCTCGCAGCACCTGCGCGGCGGCGTCAGGCCCGAGAATCACCAGCAACGCAGCCAGCTTCTGCACCCGGGTAAGTTTCGGGGCCTCAACCGCCTGGGTCCCGGGCTTGGTTATGGATTCAGTGGCGACCATGAGACATCACTTCGAGGGGGAGGAGTCGCGGACGAGCCAGGTGCGAATCGCCTGGGTCATATTCTGCGGGTTCTCCTTGATTAACTGGTTCAGCACTTCAACAGTGACCGTCGCCTGGTCGTTGGGCCCGCCCCGCGACGAAAAGACTGTGCCCTGTCGATAACCGTTGCCGTTGCCATTGCCGTTGCCGTGCCCGTTGCCGTGCCCGTTGCCGTTGCCGTTGCCGTTATGGTACGACATGTTTCCGATCGGAATACCCAACTGGATTCCATCGCTGTCCGCACGCTTAAAGAGCCGCAGGAAAACGACCAACACCCCCAGCGCCAGCGCTGGATAGCCAACGTTGCGAGCGAGCGTCCACCAGAAATCACGCCGTTCCTGGGTCTGGAGGTTGCGCGTGATCTCGACCGCGAATTGGTCGTTGAACGGCAGTTCCTCGACGGTGATTTGATCGCCGCGAGTGATGTCGTTGCCCAGGACATTGCCGACGATCCGGCGCAGTTTCTCGAGCTCGTCGGTGGTGCGGGCGACGACCTTGCGAGCCGCGCCTTCGCCCTCGACCTTGGCCGCCACGGTCACCGCCGCCGAGAGCCGTTTGATCCCGCCCGCCGACTGCATCAGCGTGCTCGTGCTCTTGCCGACGTCATACCCCACCGTGCTGGTGGTCTTCTTGTTCTTGGTAATGGTGGGGAGCGAGTTGGCCTGCGCCGTGGTGTTCGAGCCGCTGGGCGTGTTGGCGCTGACGCCCGCCGACTCGTTGTTGTTGGCCGTCGTCGAGTCCTCGTTCGATTCGTCCTTGGTCTGGGTGCGAATAACCTGGCCATCCGGATCGTATTTCTCTTCCGTGCGCTGAAGGGTATCGAAGTTGATCTCGGCGGCGACGCGCACAATGGCCTGGCCTGGCCCAAGAACCTTCTCGAGCATGCTCTCGGTCTTCTTGGCGAGGTATTGTTCGAGATTGCGCCGGGCGTCGAGTTGCGTGGCCGACAGGCCAACGAGCGAATCGTTCTCGACGTTCTCGGAAAGCACGTTGCCTTGATTGTCCACCACGGCAACGAAATTCGGCTTCAGACCCTCGACGGAATTGGCGACCAGAAAGCGGATGGAGTTGATCGCCTGCGGCGCAAGTTGACCGTTGCTGCGCAGTCGCACGAAGACGGAGGCGGTCGAATGTTTATCTTTGTCGATCAGCAGCCGGTTTTCCGGCATGACCACCATCACGCGGGCACTCTCGATCTCGTCAAGCTGCGCGATGGTGCGGGCCAGTTCTCCCTGCAACGCGCGAATATAATTGGCCCGTTGGATGAAGTCGGATATGCCGAAATTGGGCTTGTCGAAAATCTCGAAGCCGACGCCGTCGCTGCGCGGAATGCCCTTGCCTGCAAGCTGCATCCGCATGACGTGGACTTTCTCGGCCGGCACGAGAACCGAACTGCCGCCGGTGCCGATTTTGTAAGGCACCTTCGCGTCGTCCAGCGCCGCGATGACCTTGGCGGCTTCCGTGTCCGAGAGTTTGCCGTAAAGCAGGGTGTAGTCGGCCCGGCCCGACCACCAGGCGACACCAATGATTCCGATCAGCAAAATGCCCGTGGCCAGCACGACGCTGATTCGCTGGCTGACGCCAAGTTGCTTCCAGATGTCCTGGAACTGATGCCCGATCCTGGTGACATTTTGGTTCATTTAGTGCGAGCTAGACCGACATCCGCATCAGTTCCTGATACGACTCGAGGAGTTTGTTGCGCACCTCGACCATCAACTGAAACGATACGCTCGCTTCCTGCATCGTGATCATCGTTTGATGCAACGAAACATTCTGCCCGCTCTGCAAATCGCGCAGGGACTGCCCCGACAATTGCTGTTTGGCGTTCACGTCCTGCACCAGGTTCCCCAACAGCCCCGCGAAAGACGAATCCGCCGGTTGCGTTTCCGCGGCGATGCCGGCGGGCTGGCTGGCATTGAGCGCCCGAAGCTCGGCCGTGGGAATTGATACGCCCAAACCCCCGGCTTGGTCGGCCGGCGCAGTCGGCATCGCCGACCACAACTGGCGAATCGAGGCTAGGGGGTTCATTGATGTTCAGATTGGGGCTGGCCGCCGGATGCTCAGCCCTTGCCAATGGACAACGCCTGCATTGCCAAACTGCGGCTGTTCTTGAACACCGCCACATTCGCTTCATAAGTCCGAGATGCCACGATCATATCAGCCATTTCCTCATAAATATTCACGTTTGGAAGCTCCACCATCCCGTTCTCGTCAGCGTCGGGGTGTCCCGGCTGGTAAATCGCCCGTCCGGGGCGTAGATCTTCCTGGACGCGACCGGCGCGTGGCACCGCCAGCGATTGCCCGTGGCCGTCCCCAGCCTGCGCGCGCTGCAACACCGTCTCGAAACCGACCTGCTGGCGGTGATACGGGCGGCCGTTCAAACCGTGCGTGGTGTTGGCGTTGGCAATATTCTGGGCAATGACTTCCAACCGAGTGCGTTCCGCGTCCAATGCGGCCGTCGTGCTGGGCAGACTGGAAATGAAGTTAATCATAAATTAGTTCAGGATTTTCCCGTAATGGCCATGCGCAGTTTTGTCAGAGCCGATGTCACCAGCCGGGTTTGAATCGTGCCTTCAAGGGTATTCTGGCTGAGTTCGACCAATTCGCGTTCGAGGTTGACCGTATTGCCGTCGCGATTGACGGGAAGGGCTAGCGAATCCTTGGCGATTTGCGGGCGTATCGACCCCAACCGGGCGGTGTCCCGACCGGCGATGGCGTTCTGCAACTCCGCGCGAAACGAGGGCGCCAGATCGACCCGCTGGTAGCGGGGCGTCTCAGCGTTGGCGATGTTGGCCGCAATCGCATCATGCCGTGCCATGGTGGCATCCAGCATTCGTTTTGCCCCGAGATAACCCGGCTGGTTGAACAATGCTTCAATCATACATTATATGCCTGCCATCCGCTAAGCAATAGATGTGCCGTTGGCAAGAAATGGCCGAAATAGCCTCTTTTCGGGCGGTCAACCCGCAGCGCGAAGGAAAAAATGTCCCACTGCCCGATCTCACATGGGCAAGACTTGTCCTGGTTCGTGTCCTGGCCAGGAATCCTCAACCTCACCTGTCGGCTCAAACCATCGACCCCGTCGCCGGCAATAAACCACAAACCTCAGACCTCAAACCTCAGACCTCAGACCTCAGAACATTCGCGATTGGCTCCCGTTGAGGCTCTTGAGAACCGTGGCTTGGGAAGTGGAGGCCGGGTGCCATCCCTACAATTAATCCTGTCTTTGTTCCGCGGTTAAACTCCTCGCCCTCCTAAAAGTCCTTCGGATGGACGGCCAGCCCCGGCTTGAACAGGTCATCGAATGGACCTTTTCGGTAGCGGTCAGGATGTCCTTCATCAAGACCGAGACGCCGGGTTGAACTCCTTTTCTTGGTTCCCCCTCCTCGACGCGATGGTCCCGGTGCTATGGCCCTTGCCGTTGCTGTGGACGGCGCCGACAGCCGGCTTATGTTGTTTGGACAAGCCTCCCTTCGCGCCACCTTTGTTGGACGACCCAGCCAGCGAAGCAGACGCGCCCGACTGGCCGCCTTGGCCGTCCACCAGGCGCATCAGGTCCGACACCGCTTCCCTTAACGTCTCCGCCTGAACGGTCAGTTCCGCCCCCGCCGCCGCGCTTTCCTCGGCGGTGGCCGCGTTGCTCTGTGTTACCTTGTCCATCTGCGTCACGGCGATGTTGACCTGCGCAATACCCTGGCTTTGCTCCTGCGAGGCCACCGCCACTTCGCCCGCCATCTCATCCACCTGCCGGGCTTTGCCGACGATCTCTTCCAGGCTCCTGGCCACTTTGGCGCTAATATCCGCGCCCACTGCGCTCTTCTGGACGGCGTCTTCGATCTTGCTGGCCGTCTCCTTGGCCGCCAGGGCGCAACGTCGCGCCAAATTCCTCACTTCGTCCGCCACCACCGCAAACCCCGCGCCCGCCTCGCCGGCCCGGGCGGCCTCGACGGCCGCGTTGAGCGCCAGGATGTTGGTCTGGAAAGCAATTTCATCGATGGTCTTGATGATCTTGGCAATGTCGGTGCTCGAACGCTTGATGGCGTCCATCGCCCCCACCAGGGCCGTCATGTCTTTCACGCCCAAGTCGCCGGCCTTGCGCGCCTCGCTGCCCAATGCCTTGACCTTGCCCGCCGTTTCCGCGTTGCGCTTGGTCATGCTCGACATTTCTTCGAGCGACGCGCTGGTTTCCTCGAGCGAGGCGGCTTGCTGGCTTGCGCCCTCCGCGAGAGACTGGCTTGCGCCGGTGATTTGGGCCGAGCCATCCTTCACCTGCGCGCTGCTCGTGCCCAACACGTCCGCGACCCTGCTGAGGTGCGCGGTAACGGGCCGGGTGACAAGCTGGACAAGCACGACCACCATCACAAGCCCGCTCAGGACGGCGATGGCAGCAAAGAGCAGGCTGCTCTGGCCGGCCTTCTGTGTGGCCGCGCGGCCTTCCGCTTCCGCCTGGACGAGCGCCTCGGTTGAAAACCGGAAGGCCGTGACGCCGCAAATGTTGTTCTCCTTCCAGTCCTTGTGGCATTCGATACAGGATTTCACCACGACCTGTGGCTGAAACATTTCCACTGCACCCGGCGATTCGCGCACCAAGCGATCCGGTTTGGTGAACAACGTTCTCTTGAGTTCGGGCTCCATGTCATGCTTGAGGTGGGATTCACTTGAAGAATAGGTGACTACGCCTTTGCTGTTGTAGAGCGAGAGTTCCTGCAGACCACGAAGCTGCTTTTGAAGGGCCGCCGCCTTGCGGAACACGTCCATGTCGCCGTTGCCCAGCGCCTGCGCGATGCCAAACTCGACGGCGCGCTCGACGCTTTCAATGTTGTCCGAAAGCCGCTGCTTGACCTCGCGGACGTTCTGGTCGCCGACCTCAGCGAAGAGGCGCTGCAACTTGTAGTGCTGGAAGGCTTGCGAACCGCAAATGGCCACGGCCATGCCGGCCGCGAGCGAGAGACAGAGACGGCTGTGGAGTTTCATCGTTGTAGAATCAGGGGACTGGCGCGCATCGCCCGGGGGTTAACGCGCGCACCCATGCGGACATCTGCAATGGCAGATTCTTGTGGTTGAGTTGTCATAAATATCACTTCCTGGCCCGGCGCGCCACACTGCCTTGCCTCCAGCGGCAAAGCTTCAGCGACCCCCCGGTCGTCTGCGACCGGAGATCACAGCGTTTCCCGGCGCTGTCGTGCGGGCTAAGATTGTATCGGCAGAAAGTAGAAATGGTTGAGGCGAATTTCTTCCATTGATCTTGGCAATGTCGGCGCTCGATCGCTTGATGGCGTCCATGTCGCCCACCAAGGCCGTCAGGCTGAGGCTCTTGAGAACCGTGGCTTGGGAAGTGCAGGTCTGGGGTGGTAACCGCTACGATCAATGGACCTTCTCGGTGGCGGTCAGGATGTCCTTCATCAAGACCGAGACGCCGCGTTGAACTCCTTTTCTTGGCTCCCCCTGCTCGACGCGATGGTCACGGTGGTATGGCCCTTACCGTTGCTGTGGACGTCGGCGACAGCCGGCTTATGTTGTTTGGCGAAGCTTCCCTTCGCGCCACCTTTGTTGGACACCCCAGCCGGCGAAGCAGACGCAGCCGCATGGCGGCCTTGGCCGTCCACCAACCGCAGCAGTTCCGACACCGCGTCCTTCAACGACTCCGCCTGCGCCGTCAACTCTTCCGCCGCCGCCGCGCTTTCCTCGGCATTGGCCGCGTTGCTCTGCGTCACCTTGTCCATCTGCGTCACAGCGATGTTGACCTGCGAGATACCCTGGTTTTGCTCCTGGGACGCCGCCGCCACTGCGCCCGCCATCTCATCGACCTGCCGGGCTTTGCCGACGATCTCTTCCAGGCTCCTGGCCACCTTGGCGCTAATATCCGCGCCCACCGCGCTCCTCTGGACGGCGTCTTCGATCTTGCTGGCCGTCTCCTTGGCCGCCAGGGCGCAACGTCGCGCCAAATTCCTCACTTCGTCCGCCACCACCGCAAACCCCGCGCCCGCCTCGCCGGCCCGGGCGGCCTCGACGGCCGCGTTGAGCGCCAGGATGTTAGTTTGGAAGGCAATTTCATCGATGGTCTTGATGATCTTGGCAATGTCGGTGCTCGAACGCTTGATGGCGTCCATGGCCCCCACCAGGGCTGTCATATCTTTCACGCCCAAGTCGCCAGCCTTGCGCGCTTCGCTGCCCAACTCCTTGACCTTGCCCGCCGTTTCCGCATTGCGCCTGGTCATGCTCGACATTTCTTCGAGCGACGCGCTGGTTTCCTCGAGCGAGGCGGCTTGCTGACTCGCCCCTTCGGCCAGCGTCTGACTGGCAGCCCCGACCGAACCCGCAGTCAGCGTCATCTCATTCGCATGTTCCGACAGCATCGCCGATAGGCGTCTGAGCGGGACGGCGACCAGGTAGCGGACGGCTACGCTGACGAGCACAGCGGCCACCAGCGCAAGCACCATGGCCGTGATCGCCGCGGTCACCAGATTAGACTTTCGGAAGTCGCCGGCGAAGCCCGTCCAGGTCTGTTCGGCGGCCTTGAGCGCTTCCGAGGAGAACCGCAGCGCCATCACTCCGTTGACCTGGCCTTCCTTCTGGTTCACGTGACATTGGAGACAGCGTTTTTCCGCACGAAGCGGTTCATAGATTTCAAAGGCAGTCTCCGTCCGCCGCTTCACCGTTTTGCCCGATAGCAGGAGTGCCGGCCTCAATTCGGTCGGGAGTTCCTTGCGCTTTCGTGCCTGATCGGTCGAGGCGACCACGCGTCCATCCACGTTGTAAAGCGAGAATTCCTGGAGGCCGGGCAACTTGCGGTGCGCGGCGAGAATCTTGTCGAACCGGTCCATCTCCCCTTCGGCCATGGTATCGAGCAGCGGCGCGTGAATGGCGAGTTGCATGCCTTCGACCCATTGCCACTGCCGCGCCTCCTCGCCGGAACGGCTCGTGCCGGCAAAACTGTTGATCGCGCTCAGGCTGCGGTTCTGTTGGAACAGAAACGACAAGAGATAAACCGCCAGCAATCCTCCCAGCAACCCCAACAATAATTTGACTTGTAGCTTCATTCTTAACTTCTTGGATTTCTCTGTCATCACCGAAGGCGAAAGTGTCGTGACGGCCCATCACTGACACCAACTCGCGTGGCTGCCCGCCCACGGCTTGCAGCAGCGCGTCCACCGCAGGCTTCACTACCGCGTTGTGTCCATCCGCATAAGCGACGAGCAGGCGGGCCAGCGCGCCCACTTGAAGTTGGCCCCCTGAACAGATTGCGCACGATTTTTCCATTGTCGGGGCGCGCGATACCTAGCGGATGTAAACGAAGGCGGCAGCCACGCGCGCCACCGTCTCACCGCCGAGAATGAAGGTGAGGTATTTGCCGGCCACGTTCTGGCCGGCCACAGCGGTGGCAAGTTCTTGCAGTTCAGTCGTCATAGTTATCAATCCTTGACCCGGCGCTGGCGTCGGGGCTGTGTTTGTATCGGCAGGAACTGAAAACAGTTGAGGCAAATTCTTTTGTAAGTGAGGTAACTGGGTGCCACTTTGTTCCTTGATTAAGCGGCCATCTGTGGAAAGTTTTTCGTCGTTCTTGGTTCCCCCTCCAGCAACAAAAAGCCGGAGACGGGACAGGGCCCGGCTCCGGCGTGCGAACAATCCGGATTTAGAAGTCCTTGAAATCGCCTTCCAGCGGAATATCCGAGCGGCGACTGGCGGTGGCCATCGCTGGCTCACGCACCGGTTGCCTCGACGCGATGGTCACGGTGGTATGGCCTTTGCCGTTGGTGTGGGCGGCGACGACAGCCGGCTTATGTTGTTTGGCGAAGCTTCCCTTCGCGCCACCTTTGTTGGACACCCCAGCCAGCGAAGCAGACGCAGCCGCATGGCGGCCTTGGCCGTCCACCAACCGCAGCAGTTCCGACACCGCGTCCTTCAACGACTCCGCCTGCGCCGTCAGCTCTTCCGCCGCCGCCGCGCTTTCCTCGGCGTTGGCCGCGTTGCTCTGCGTCACCTTGTCCATCTGCGTCACAGCGATGTTGACCTGCGAGATACCCTGGCTTTGCTC